>ENA-OPSR01000025-OPSR01000025.1-human-gut-metagenome-genome-assembly--contig:-NODE-25-length-84943-cov-7.354644_pt1 | contig 84943 bp, 80 predicted proteins | sample MGYA00241459_ERZ501910 | MGnify/ENA primary metagenome ERZ501910 (study PRJEB25962, sample SAMEA2042504) | human gut metagenome | biome: human gut; feature: human-associated habitat; material: faeces...
GGGAGCTCTATTAAAGTTACCCTTTTTTACCACCGATATGAAAAAGAAATTTTTTGCTAATTTATGGTTGACTTTTCATAGCTGGTCTCCTTCAATTATTGATATTTCCCTTAAAAAGTATTTTTGTATCTATAATCACATCCGGCAGGATGATACTTTTCTTTTTAATACCATTGTTTAATTTGTTTTATATTTATAACTTATCTAACATTCTTTCTTGCGGTTTGATTTCTATTTGCAGAAACCAAACCGCTGATTGATATTTAATTACATAGAACCATCTTTTCTAAAAACCACCATCACTGTTTTAAATAATATTTTTATATCTAGCCCAATGTTCCAGTTTGTGATATACTCTTTATCAAGACGAACTACTTCTTCAAAATCGGTAATATCACTTCGTCCGCTTACCTGCCACATGCCAGTGATTCCAGGCTTAATTGCCAGCCTTGCACGATGGTGAAGCTCATACAGATTCGTTTCAGAAATAAGGGGTGGGCGAGTACCTATAATCGACATATCGCCACGTAATACGTTAAAGAATTGCGGAAATTCATCTAAACTTGTTCGTCTGATAAAATCACCGATTCCTGTCTTATGTGTCCCATCTGGAAGTATCTTATTTCCGATAACACGAGGATCAAAGTCCAGTTTAAACATCTTTCCATCTCCAAGTTTGTTATCTTTCATAAGCTCTGCCTTACGTTCTTCTGCATCCATATACATACTGCGGAACTTGTACATTTTAAATTTCTTTCCATTCTTTCCTACTCGTTCCTGAGCAAAGAAAATTGGTCCCGGTGATGCAATATAAATTGCCGGTCCGACAAAAATACAAATGATTCCGGTAAAAATACATCCAACTAATCCACCCGCAATATCCATTAAGCGTTTTAACATTAACTGTCTGGTTGATGCATAATTGATACTTGTCGTAAGGACTGTGTAATCACCAACCTTTTCCACAAACTGTTTTTTCCCTGGCACACTTGTAATCTTTGCAAGATTAAGATGAATGGTTATTCCTGTCTCTGATAATTGCTCAATTAACTCTGCCGGATACGGAAGAACTTCTGAAACAACAACCAGAACTTCGTCAATCCATTCCTGACATACATACATTGCTGCAGTCTCTTCGTTGGCAACTACCGGAACTCCATGAATTTCTCTTCCAGTCCAGTCCGCATCAATTACAGCTACACCAGCCAATGAGAATCTGGCATAATTGTTTTCCTGCATACTTAACACTACTTGTTCAGCCACATCTTCTGATGTTACAATCAGTAGTTTACGTTCTCCACCATCCTTCATCTGTTTTCGCAGAAGTTTTTTCCAAAGTTCTCTGACAACATACGTCATTACTAAATAAATTATTATTGTCAGCATCAATGTTAATCTTGAAAAGTCCTGCCCTTCCTGAAGCAGGAATAAATATAAAACCGCTAAGGCACCTACCATAATCGCATGATTTAATGTAACTACAAAATCACGATAGTATCCTCTCTTTAACACGCTTTTCATGGTGCCATATGCAAAAATCATAACCAGATCTGCCAGTTCAAGGAAAACTGCCATATTGCGATAAATAATTGTTTCATATGGATTAAATCCATATCCGCTAATTGCATATGCCAGAACATACGCTAATTGCAAACAGATCATGTCTAAGATTATAAAATCTGTGTGTTTTAACCATCCTTCAGAATCTTTTCTATACATAGATTTTTTTCTTTCCCCTTCCATTTTTTTGTAATCTATCTGTTAATCTACAATCGTCCCCACAACTGTAGAGATTGCCTTCAAATTTGAGTGATTTAAAACTAGATAGGATTATTGCTACACAAAGAAGAGCATTAATCCAGAATATGTTAAGATTTGTTGAGATATGTAATTCCGTCCATAGCCATACCCCGAACACAAGTAAACAGCACATGAGAATCACATTTTGAATATTTAGATATGCGATATAAGAATTTCGATATTCAGTTTTCTTTTTCTTTTCATTCCCATTAATATGTACTGGGGTATCCATCGTACACTTTCGTTTTGATATTCTTATCATTTCATATCTCCCTTACTGTACCCCCCCCCCGACAAAATCGAGGGCTACTTTCTTATCTCTTTTTTCTCATTTATTTTTTATATTTTTCTCCAACGACAGATAACCTGTGAACGTCTTTTGAGGGACATTCGCAGGCTCAGCCATTACCTCCTATTATTTATGATTCTCATTTACTTATTTATGATTGGGTCAAAATAAGCATCCAGGAAACCACTTTATTATATATATTCCCGCTGGAAATACGATTGGTTTCCTCTAATGACAAATCATAAAAATCATACTAAGGAACCTAGCTAAGCCAGCGAAAACCCTGTAAAATCAAGCTTTTTCTCGGTTGGCTCTATTATACCGCCGACTCCCACTAGTATGTTGAAGAATTGTGGGAATTCATCTAGGCTTGTTTTCCTGATGAACTGCCCGATTCCGGTTTTCTTCTTTCCGTTTGGCAGCACCTTGTTGCCTATGATTCTCGGGTCAAAGTCCATCTTGAACATCATTCCGTCGCCCACTTTATTCTGTGCCGCAAGCTCCTTCTTTCGCTCCTCGGCATCCATATACATACTGCGGAATTTATACATCTTGAACTTTCTGCCGTTTCTGCCGACTCTCTCCTGTGAGAAGAATATCGGTCCCGGCGATGCTATGTATATCGCCGGTCCCACAAATATCATGATGATAAGTGTGAACAGGCAGCCCACCAGTCCTCCGACTATATCCATGCCCCTCTTTACCAGAAGTTCGCTGGGATTTGCATAGTTCTCGCTTGATGTAACTACTGTGTAGTCGCCTATCTTTTCTATCTGCTTGTAGCCCCCCTGGGCTGTACCGTTTTTTGCTATTCCTGTATGTACTGCAATTCCCATCTCTAGGAATATATCTGCCATTTTTTCAGGATATTCATCCTCGCTGCAAGGCGGAATGAGTACCTCATCCACCCATTCATCGCACGCATAGTCTACTATGCCATCGTGGTTTGCAACTATCGGTATGCCGCATATAGTCTTACCCTTCATATCTGTATCCAGTGAAGCCGCTACTATCTTTGTATAGCCTATACAGCTTTTCTCCACTGTGCGCAGTGTATCACGAAGTATTGCATCAGGTGCTATGACAAACAGTGATTTCTGAGATGCTACAAAGTCATTTTTCTTAAGGAAGCTCTTGAGCGCCAGTCTTGCTACATATGTTATTGTCACATAGATTGGAAACATGATATAAAATGATAATCGCGAATATATATCAGCCATCTGTGTGGTGAACAGAAACAGTGCTGTCACCAAAAATACAAGCATAGCGTGCTTACAGGTCGATATAAACTCATCCAGATATCCGCGTTTTAGGACATTCTTGAATGAGTCTGCCATTATCTCCACAAAGAAATCTATCAGAAGAAATGCTACCCCTAGTATACGGTAGTCCTTGTCCACATATGGGTTATTAAAGCCGAAGCGTATCGCATATGAAATAAAAAACGCAATAACGATGCATGCGATGTCTATAAGCATAAAGTCTATATGCTTTGTCCATCCTCTGCCTTTCTTTCTGTACATTCTTTCTAAATTCTCCTTATGGTATCTTTTATTTCCCTTTATACCTACTCTAGGGGAGGTACCTTTGTACCCCCCCCGAATTATTTTCGCCTGTTATGTTTTCTGTCTGTTTTATTCGGTTATTTGTATCTTTTTCTGTATCTAATCAGGGTTTTTCAATAACATATTTTCACCCATTTTTAATTCTTTGTCAATGAATATTAGGTTTTCTTTACAATTTTTGACACATTCGCCAATCTATATATTATTATCAGCTCAATAATTATACATTATTATATGTCGTACTGCTTATTTTTCCTCAAACAATCTCTGCTTTCTCTCTATCATCTCATCAATCCTTGCGATATACTGCCCTACATCCTTGACATTCTCGCATCTGTCGATGCGGTGTGTGCCATCAGGATTCGGTACGGACCAGACACGCTTGGTGCTTGCTCCTGCTCCGCACGCCACGATCGTTTGCTTTTCCTCCATTATCAATATGTTGTATACGCCGGCCTTGCCCTTTGCCGCATAGCCTACGTTTTCCATGTTGCCTGCCATGCCCTTCTGTCTGTAGAGATAGTACGGCTCAAGCCCCATCTGCTTACAGTAGGCTGCGCAGAGATCCATATGCTCCTGAGTGTTGACCATCTGCATATCACTGTAGCGGTCCTTGAAGATGGTAAGTCTTGCAGCTCGCTTTACTGCAAGTGAATGGATAGTGACGTTGTCAGGCGCCAGCTCCTTCACCAGCTCCATTGTGTGCCTTACATCATCGAGTGTCTCCTCAGGAAGTCCCATGATGAGATCCATGTTTATGTTGTCAAAGCCCAGCTCACGCGCGAGCTTGAAGCTATTTATCGTATCGTCTACCGTGTGGTGTCTTCCTATTATATCAAGTGTCTGCTGCTTCATGGTCTGCGGATTTACTGATATACGGCTGATGCCGTTTTTCTTTAGTGCCAGAAGCTTTTCTCTCGTGATGGAGTCCGGTCTGCCTGCCTCCACGGTAAATTCCAGGCAGTCCTTTAAATCAAAGCTGCATTTGATTTTTCTGATAAGCCTGTCAAGCTGGGCAGGGCTTAGTGTGGTCGGTGTGCCGCCTCCTATGTAGATGGAGTTTAGCTTTTTGTGGTAGAATTTCTGCGCCGTGTAGTCTATCTCCTTCTCGAGTGCGTCGAGGTAATCGTCCACGCGGTTTTTCCACACACCCAGCGGGTATGAGGTAAACGAGCAGTATGCGCAGGTGCTCGGGCAGAAAGGTATGCCTATGTACAGGCTGTAGCCGTTGTCATAGTCCACCTTATCGAGCAGTGCCTTCTCGCGCTTTGCTATGCCTATTGAGAGGTCGATTTTCTCATCGCTTGCGAGGTAGGTTTCCTTCAGATAGTCGTAGGTTTCCTTATCGCTCATGCCGTCCTCTATGCATTTCATGGCTATCTTGGTCGGTCTGATGCCTGAGAGTGTGCCCCACGGAAGGCTCTTTCCTGTGCCCTTTTCTATCATGGAATACAGGGCAAGCTTGAGGCGGTTTTTGGTCTCCTTGCGGTCTGCGCTGTCTACGGATATTTTTGTGCAGATACTTTTTCCGGCTCTATTCAGCGTCCACTCCACTGCAATTTCATCGCCCACATAGTCTATCTTAAATACCTGTGAGGCATCCGCAAATTCCTTTACGCCATCATCTGTCATCTCGTGGTGTGTGCAGGCTAAGTTTTTCCCCTCCACCTTATCAGGTGAGCAGCTATAGTACATCTGCACGTCCTCCTGTGGGAAAAACTCCTTGAGCAGTGAGTGCACATCATATTCAAAATCCGGTTTATTAAATACTACTACTATCATAAGTAAGGGTTATACATCCTCTCGTTTTCTATGGTTGTTGTGTCGTTGTGACCCGGGTACACCTCTGTACGCTCAGGCAGTGTCATGATTTTTTCCTTCACTGTGCGCACGAGGTCTGACATGCTGCCGCCCTTGAAATCCGTACGTCCGATTGAGCCGCAAAACAGTGAATCGCCTGTAAAGATCACGTCCTCATACGGGAAATAATAGCAGCAGCCACCCGGTGTATGCCCCGGTGTGTGAAGCACTACTATGTGAAAGCCCGCAATATCAATTTCCTGCTTATCCTTCAAAAATACATCCGCATAGAATGTTTTTGACTGGCCCATCATGTAGCTGACATTGAGCTGCGGGTCATCAAGTGTGGCTTTGTCTGCCTCATGGATATATATCTTGATGCCGTAGCGGTCTGCGAGCGGCTTTGCATCAGTGGCATGGTCAAAGTGTCCGTGTGTGAGCAGTATTGCTACTGGCTTTGCGCCTGACTCATCCACCTTTTTGGCGAGCTGATCCGCACACGCGCCCGGGTCTATTATTATCATTTCCTTTGTCTTTATATTGGTGACAAAGTAGCAGTTGGTCTGCACCGGTCCCACTACGAAGTGGTCTATCTTCATATTTACCATATGAGTGTACTCCTTGTCTGTTATATGTTATGCTTCACGCAAGAACCACCGGGATTTAGCCGGTGGTCCTCTCTACGTCTATTACACTTTCTATCTGTCTGAGCTTCTCCACTAGAACCTTTATCTGGTCCCTGCCTCTGATATTGAAAAATACCTCGATTGTAGCGATGCCCTGCTTGCTGGTCTTGGACTGGATACCACTGATATTGATTTCCTTCTCGGTAAATATCTTTGTGATATCTACGAGCAGTCCCGACCTGTCATGACAGAATATCTTTAAGTCTGCCTGATACTCGGCACCGTTGTCCATGAGGGCTGTATCCTGCCACTCTGCTTCTATGAGCCTGTCCTTTTCCATCTTGGACAGATTGATGATATTCACACAGTCTGTCCTGTGGATTGAGATGCCTCGGCCTCTTGTGACAAAGCCAACGATTTCATCTCCCGGAACAGGATTGCAGCACTTCGAGAAGTGCACAGCCACGTCATAGAGTCCGTGTACCACAATACCGCTCTTTGACTTGTGCTCGGGCTGTGTGCCTGCTGCCGTCTGCTGCTTTTCTGCGATGCTGCCAAGCACCTCTGCATCTGTCATCGGCACCATATGATCCTTCTTGTACTCGTCGTACATCCTGTTGACTATCTGGCTCTCCTTGAGTCCGCCGTGGCCGACGGTTGCAAGGCATGAATTCCAGTCGTGGAAGCCGTATTTGCGGCGTATTTTCTCCTGATACTCAGGCTTGTTTATTTCAGCAAAGTTGATGCCCTTTGCCTTGGCATAGGCTGCTATCAGATCCTTGCCGTGCTGTATATTCTCCTCCTTGAGCTCACTTCTGAACCACTGGTTGATCTTGTTCTTAGCCTGTGTGCTCTTTACGACCTTGAGCCAGTCACGGCTTGGTCCCTTGGAGTTCTGTGAGGTGATTATCTCTATCTGGTCACCGTTTTTGATGACATAGTCTATCGGCACCAGCTTGCCGTTTACTTTGGCACCGACCATCTTGTTGCCGACCGCAGAGTGTATGCTATAGGCAAAGTCTATAGGTGTGGAGCCCTTTGGCAGGTTCTTTACATCGCCGGACGGTGTGAATGCAAATACATTGTCGGAGAATAAATTTAAATCACTCTTTAATAAAGTCATAAACTCCTTATTATCCGACATGTCCTGCTGCCACTCGAGTATCTGGCGCAGCCAGCTGAGCTTCTCCTCCTCTGTGACAGTGGTGGTAGTGGCATTGCCGTTGTTTGCTTCCTTGTACTTCCAGTGCGCTGCGATACCGTACTCAGCTGTACGATGCATCTCATAGGTACGTATCTGTATCTCAAACGGCTGTCCGCTCGGGCCTATGAGTGTCGTGTGAAGCGACTGGTACATGTTCTGCTTCGGCATGGCAATATAGTCCTTGAAACGGCCCGGTATAGGCTTATACTTCTCATGTATGATACCAAGCACTGCGTAGCAGTCCGGTATTGTATCCACCAGAATCCTGATGGCAAAAAGGTCATATATCTGGTCTATAGTCTTGTCCTGATTGACCATCTTCTTATATATACTGAAGAAATGCTTTGCCCTGCCGTATATCTCTGCCTTGATACCGGCATCCGAAACATACTTCTTGACATCGTTTACCAGGCCCTGGATGTAGGTGTCGCGCTCTGTCTTTCTTAGTGCTACCTTCTCTACCAGATCGTAATATGCATCCGGATAGAGGTACTTCATACAAAGATCCTCGAGCTCTATCTTTATCTTGCTGATACCAAGTCGCTGTGCGATAGGACAGTAGATATCCTGTGTCTCTCTGGCGATACGCTGCTGTGCCTCCTTGGACTGGTACTTGAGCGTACGCATATTGTGCAGTCTGTCTGCCAGCTTTATGAGGATGACTCTGATATCCTTTGCCATGGCGAGAAACATCTTGCGCAGATTCTCAGCCTGCATCTCAAGCCTGTCCGCATTCTTGTCCTTCGGATCCTTGGTGCTGTCTGTCAGATGCAGGTGCTTTAACTTCGTGACACCATCCACCAGATGTGCGACATCGTCTCCAAACTCCGCACGCATCTCATCCATGGTCATGATGGTGTCCTCCAGCACATCATGGAGCAGTCCTGCTGCAATTGTTTCCTTATCCAGCTCGAGCTCGGCGAGTACTATGGCAACACACAGCGGATGTATGATATAAGGCTCTCCTGACTTACGCGCCTGCCCCTTATGGGCATCATAAGCTACCCTGTAGGCTTTGTCCACAAGGCTCGTGTCATCCGACGGATGATACTTTTTGATTTCCTTTTTCAGCTCATCATAAAGCTCCTCAGGGCTCGTAAAATCCTTTGTTCCCCTTATACCGCTGGTATCTGAGCGAAATTTGTCCGCTATTTTTTCTAATTCTTCTGTTGAGTAATCTGCCAATAGTCTCACCTCGATTGTAGTGTATCTTTAGTAGCCATTATATTTTATTTCTTTAAAAATTGCAATCTTATGTTGTTAGCCGATAACCATCTTTACTCCGCCATACATGCCGGCTGAGTTGCCGAGTGTGGCGAGCTTGATCTCTGTCTCGCGGCTTGCATGGAAAGCATACTCTTTATAGTACTTTGCTGCTGTATCGATGATGATGCTGCCTGCCTTTGAGAGGCCTCCGCCTACAACAAATACCTCAGGGTCCATAACGCATGCTACTGCTGCCATTGCCTTGCCGAGAAGCTTCATAGACTGCTCTACTGCCGCAATGCCCGCTGTATCTCCTGCCTTTGCCGCATCGCATACATCCTTGGCTGTGAAGCCTGCATTTAAATCAAGCTTTGTTGCCACATCCCTGTGTGCTGCAATGTATCTCTCTGCCACTCTTACGAGACCGTTTGCTGATGCATACTGCTCTAAGCAGCCCTTCTTGCCGCAGCCGCAGCACTCTGACTCATCATCTACCATAGGCATATGTCCTATCTCTCCGCCTGCTCCGTTTACTCCGGCTACGATTTTGCCCTCGCGGATGATTCCTCCGCCTACACCTGTGCCGAGTGTGATCATGACTACATCCTGATGACCCTTTCCGCCACCCTGCCACATCTCACCGAGTGCAGCTACGTTGGCATCGTTTCCGGCCTTTACCTTGATGCCGCCGCACAGCACTGAGAGTGACTGTGCCACGTTGAACACGCCCCAGCCGAGGTTGACACACTTCAATACTGTTCCGTCATCCTTTATAGGTCCCGGCACTCCCATGCCTACGCCCTCGATGTCACCCATCTCTATGCCATGCTTCTCGTTATTCTCCTTGATGGATGCTGCGATATCAGGCAGGATGAGCTCGCCGGAATTCTCTGTGCGTGTAGGAATCTCCCATGTATCGACAAGCTTTCCTGTTGTCTCGAAAAAGCCTATCTTTACAGTTGTTCCACCTATATCTACTCCGTATGCGTATTGTTTCATTTTTTCGTCCTCCAAATCGTTAAACTATGTTTATATTTTATTGCCTAATTGCATATTTTTCAATGTTTTTCAATGTTTTTCATTGTTTTTTATGTTTTTTCTATATATGGAAGCGTTTATATCATCATCCATATGCCCGCTATTTGTAAATCCAAGCTTTTTGGCAAGGCGCACCGATGCCGTATTTCTCTCGTCTATCCGGCAGTAAAGCTCTTCAAAGTCTGTGTTTTCGCGCGCGTAGTCTATGATGAAGCGGCATACCTCCGTGGCATAGCCCTGGTTCCATAATTCCGGTGTTATCATATAGCCCAGTTCATCATGCTCAAGCCCTGCCCTGCCTATCAGCTTACCTGTTTCCTTTGAAAACACAAGCCACATGCCATACTCGTAAAAGCCATACATGTTCTCTATATATGCTTTCTGGTATTCAAGCTCTGTCTCGTAGTCGTAAAGCGGCTCCACAAAGTCTGTCATGCCGGGCTTGTCATAGAGCTCATAGAGCGCAGGAAGGTCTGACAGGGACAGCTCACGTATCAGACACCTGTCTGTCTCACCGATGTCCCACGGGATGTGATTATACCGCCTGCGCACCCGCTCCAGATACTCAATATCAATCTCCGCAAGGCTCTCGACTGCATAGCGCGTGCCGCACTGCGGTTCTCCTACTGATGCTATGCCGAGTGAGTCGGCTATTTGCTTCTGCTGCCTGTTTGATACTATCCAGATACAGTCTGCTGGAGCTTTCGGTTTTCTTAGATTTCCCATATTAGCTTTCGCGGTGTTATCTGCAGATTCTTGTATCGTTGTTTTTTGGAAGTCATTAATTGATTCATCAGCCGGTAGCGCAACATACAGTTTTTCTTGCAGCTCTTCTGACATAGATGCCTTGCCTACAACATTTCTCCACTGTGGCTTGAAGCTATCTCCATGATAGTAAAAAGAGGCAAGTTTTGCGCTTGCCTCATCAATAATTATTATCATTAAACTGTCTCCGGCTCCGGATAGTCCACTCCGAAGGTCTCAACTGTAACTGTCTTCATGACCTGAGCCTCAAGTGGTTTGTCCATGTAGTCTGTGCGCACCTCTGCGATCTTGTTTACCACATCCATGCCCTCGATTACCTTGCCGAATGCCGCATACTCTCCGTCGAGATGTGGTGCATCCTGATGCATGATGAAGAACTGGCTGCCTGCTGAATCAGGTATCATGGTACGTGCCATTGAAAGTACACCGGCTGTGTGCTTCAAGTCATTTTTGAAGCCGTTGTGTGTGAACTCGCCCTTGATTTCATAGCCAGGGCCGCCTGTACCGTTTCCGTCAGGATCTCCGCCCTGGAGCATGAAGCCCTTGATTACACGGTGGAAGCATACTCCGTCATAGAAGTTGTGATTGATTAAGCTGATAAAGTTGTTTACTGTGTTTGGTGCGATTTCCGGATAAAGCTCCGCCTTGATCACATCGCCGTTTTCCATTGTGATTGTTACGATTGGATTCTGTGCCATTATTTTTCTCTCTTTCTTTTATAATATTATGAGGCTTGGAGAATATCCATTCCTCGCAATAATTAAATATCGAATTAATTTCTACCCGATTGATTTTACCTGATTTTACTTACTCAGTGCCTCGACAACCTTCGGAAACTCCATGAAGTGCGATGCCTTCACCAGTATGGTGTCGCCCTCCTTCACATATGAAAGAAGCTCCTGTGTCATGGTCTCCCTATCCTCGAAATAGTGGATGTCTACATCGGATGATTTCTCCGCTGCTCCGGCTGCATATTCCTTTGCAAGCTCTCCTGCGGCAAAAAGTGTATGGATATGATTCTCTCCAACTGCTTCGCCTACCTCATGGTGCAGCTTTTTCTCATCGCTTCCAAGCTCGCCCATGTCGCCAAGCACTGCTATTGTCCTGCCCTTTGCATGCGAAAGCACCTCGATAGAGGATTTCATGGATACAGGATTTGCATTGTAGCAGTCATCTATCACTGTCATGCCGTGTGTTTTGATAAAATTGGTACGCCCTGCGATTGTCTCTGCTTTCTCGATTCCTGACTTTATCTCAGCTATTGTGAGGCCAAGCTGCAATCCGACAGCCGCTGCCGCCATGGCATTGTATACATTATGCTCACCCGGGATGTGGATTTGTGCATCAAACTCCCCCTCCGGAGTGACAAAATGAGCCTTCATGCCGTCGAAGCCCAGGTTTTCAATATTTGTGGTATATACTGATTTATGAACGCCTGAAGCTGATTCCTTGCCATAGTATATGGCAGGCTTTCCATTTACCGTCTGCACTGTGGCCAGCTTGTCGTCATCTGCATTCAGCACTGCGACCGCATCCGGCATCATATGCTCAAAGCACTCTGTCTTTGCTTTAAGCACACCATCCCTGTCGCCCAAAAACTCCAGATGGCAGTAGCCGATATTGGTGATGACCATGACATCCGGGCAAGACATAGTAGAAAGTCTGTGCATCTCGCCAAAATCAGATATGCCCATCTCGAGCACCGCTACCTGATGGCTTTCCCTGATTCCGAAAATGGTGAGTGGCAGGCCTATCTCGTTGTTGAAATTGCCTGCGGTCTTGTGGACGCTGTATTTCTGCTCAAGAACTGACGATATCATCTCCTTGGTGCTGGTCTTGCCGACACTTCCGGTGATACCCACCACCTTGATATCAAGGCTTTTTCTGTAAAACGCCGCGAGCTTTTTCATGGCATCGGTGGTTGATTCAACAAGCACATATGGGCCTGCCGGATCCTTAAGCTCATGCTCAGAGAGCACAATTGCCGCCCCCTGCTCAAACACAGTCGGAATGAATTTATGTCCGTCCACCCTTTCTCCCTTTATCGGGATAAAAAGATATCCCTCCTTCACCTGTCTGCTGTCTATGACGGCGCCGGTGATTGTCGTATCAAGCAGTGTCTCATCGCCTATGTATGTGCCCTCGCAAGCCTTTGCGATATTTGCAAATGTAAGATTCTTCATGTACTTATCCGACATGCTACACCTCATATTTTTTCAAAGATATGTCAATCAGATGCTCACAGAGCTGATTAAAGCTCATACCGATAACCGCTGCCTCCTGTGGCAGAAGACTGGTCGGAGTCATGCCCGGCAGTGTGTTTGCCTCGAGGCAGAACATCTCATTTTTGTCATTGAGCAAAAAGTCTGAGCGTGAATATGTGTCAAGCCCGATAACGCGCGCAACCTCCTCGGCATAGTGCTGCATATCCTTTGTCACCTGCTCAGGAAGCTCGGCCGGACATGTCTCTACTGTACTGCCCGCCTTGTATTTGTTCTTATAATCGTAGAAGCCATCCTTCGGTGCAATCTCTATAATAGGAAGAGCCTTGCCCTCGATAACGCCTACAGAGAACTCCCTGCCCTGTACAAACTCCTCGATAACCAGCTCATTTTCCCACTTGAAGGCATCGTCAAGTGCCGCCTTGAACTCTGCCGCATCTCTAACGATAGTGACACCGATACTTGAACCGCCGCAGCATGGCTTTACTACACATGGAAGTGTCAGGTCAAGCTTTGTGATATCGTCCTGTCTGGTCGCTCTTGTCATGGAAATCCCCTTTGGAGTAGGGATTCCGTTTGCAAGGAAGAACTGCTTTGATGTCTCCTTGTTCATGGCGATGGCTGAGCTTAAATAATCGCTGCCTGTATATTTGACACCGAAGAGGTCAAATGCTGCCTGTATCTTTCCGTTCTCTCCGTTTTCTCCGTGGAGAGCCATGAAAACAATGTCCGCCATCTGACACATTTTGATGACATTTGGTCCGAAGAAGCAAGGTGACTGGTCCTTTCTGGAAGCCTTTACCTTTGCGAGGTCAGGTGCCTCTGTCGGAATATCACTGACCTGCACGCTTATCTCGTCCGCGCGGTCAAATATACCTGTCAGGTCCTCCTCCCTGTCACTATATCCCATAAATACATCCAATAATATAACTTTGTGGCCGTTCTCTTTGAGTGCCTTAGCTACCATGCTTCCTGTCTTGAAGGAAACATCTCTCTCTGTGCTGAGCCCTCCGGCAAGTACTACGATGTTCATTTTTGTCCTCTTTTCTTTGATTGAATTATCATGCTTTGGCTTAATTAAACACAATGCAATGCTTCTTTTTTAAAGCTATGAGTAATCAACATAATTTTTCCAAAATTATAACACCATTTGTGCAAAAAAGAAAGACCGGTTGCCCGGTCAAAAAAGAAATTCTCATCTTATTTTAAACTGTGTTAACTTCCAGCAGCTGTATCATTCTTATAAACACCATCCGCCCGTGCAAATCATCCTGTGAAAGTGATTCTCCGTACTTCAATACTAATAATCGGCACTGATAAAAATTCAGCTCAGGATTGCCAAAAAGTAAAATCCGCAAGGCTGCATTTTCCAGGTAATTGTGTATATTTCCCACCTCAATAAATATATCTACGATATCATCGAGGTTAATAAGTCCTTTCTGTTCATAGTACATTGTTCTCAAATATTTGTTCCCCTCCATCAACTATATTTTTAATAGAACTTCTTTTTTTCTTTCTTTTGAAATTTTTTCGTTTTTTACGAAATTTCCCTCTTCCTCTTTGTTGGTGGGTTCATTTTTCCATATAATATATCAATATTCTAGGTGCATTACGTGCTGGTATTTTGAAGATTTCTATTAGAATTTTTAATATTGATAGGTGATTAGCAGTTTTCGACAAAATACGACATGGTTTTAGGTTTAATTTAGTTGGTTTTCGGTTTATATTGCGCTTTTCTCATAAGAATTTTTGGAATGATAAATTTGTACTATATTTTGAGATATTTCTTCTAATTATTTCATTTTTTTTAAATTTATATAAATGGTTAATATAAAAAACCGGCAGCCAACGGCTGCCGATTTTCGATGAAAGAAAGGTTAAATTATGATGAAAAATAAGAGTCTAACATTCCGGTTCAATAAGTCCGTATGTATTTCCTTTTCTCTTGTAGACTACATTTACTTCGTCATTCTCTGCATTTCTGAATACGAAGAAATCGTGTCCTGAGAGCTCCATCTGGATGCATGCATCCTCAGGATACATAGGTTTCATACCAAATCTCTTGGTACGGACAATCTTGATTTCCTCGTCCTCTGCATCGTCTGCCTCCACGAAATCATCCTGGAATATCGCCGGTGCATACTTCTTTGCGGAAATCTTGGTTCTGTATTTACGAAGCTGTCTCTCGATTACTTCCTCTACCAGGTCAATTGATACGTACATATCACTGCTGACCTGCTCTGAACGGATAACATGTCCCTTTGCCGGGATAGTAACCTCGATTTTTTGTCTATCCTTTTCTACGCTGAGTGTAACGTATACGTCTGTGTCAGGTTTAAAAAACTTCTCAAGCTTTGACAGCTTCTCCTCTACTGCCTGCTTAAGCCCCTCTGTTAATTCGATGTTTCTTCCTGAAATTGTTATTCTCATGATGTCCAACCCCTTTATCGTTTATTTGATACGTTGTCTGTATCATGTAAATATTATACCATAAATTTCTTTTTCATCAATCATTTTTATGCATTTTATATAAAAAATCAAGAGTTTATTTATGATTCGACGCGAAATCACTTGATTTCGCTATAATTAGGGATTTCATCAAGATAAAAAACATCAAGTCAGATGATTTTTTATACACTACTCAAGCGCCTCAAGCTGAGAGGAAAGCTCCTCCCACGCCTCCATATCTATAAGGATTTCTTCCTCGAGAGCGTCTATTTCATTCTGGATTTCCGTGAGCTTTGAGTAGCTTGACTGATACTCCGGCTTCATGAGCTCGGCCTTGAGCTCATCGAGCTTTGCTTCCTTGACCGCCAGGTCATCCTCGGCCTTTTTGACCTTTTTTTGTATCTTTGAGCGCTCCTTGCCCGGGTTGTAGTATGCCTTGCCGGTTGATGAGACAGCCATGCCGCCTGTCGCGTTATTTACATTGGTGCTTTCGCCCACATTACCTGCTGCAGCATTTTGTGACGTGCTCCGGTTTGCATCACTGCCTGTCTGACTGCCGCCGTTCTGGCTTATCGCGCCGCCAAATATCGCATTGCCTCTGTATACATTTTTGCTCTCCGAAGCCTCCCTGTCGAGCTTTTCCTGATACTGCTCATAGCCAAACTGATAGAGATTGGTCGTGCCATCCTCGAACACAAGCAGCTGTGTGGCTACCTTTTTCACAAAATATCTGTCGTGTGATACAAAAATCAGTGTGCCCTTGTAGTCCTTAAGCATGCTCTCTAGCGTTTCCTTGCCTACGATATCCATATGGTTAGTTGGCTCATCGAGCACGAGCACGTTCGGTCTGGTCTTTAAAATCTTACAAAGCGCCAGTCTGACCTTTTCTCCTCCGGAGAGCATATTTACGTTCTTGAACACGTCATCCCCTGAAAAAAGGAAGGCTCCGAGTGCATTTCTGGCCTCGGTTTCCGTGAGATTCGGATACTCATCCCAAAAATCATCGAGCACAGTCTTGTTGCTTGTATACATGGCCATCTGCTGGTCGAAATATCCTATCTGCACGTTGGTTCCAAAGCGGTACTCGCCTGAAAGTGCAGGGATCTTACCCACGATAGTCTTTAAAAATGTCGATTTTCCAAGTCCGTTTCCGCCGAGTATGCCAAGCTTTTCGCCTCTTTTCAAATCAAGCGACACTACTGAGAGCGGATGGTCATAGCCGATTGCAAGCTCTGATGTATAAAGCACATCGTTTCCGGTCTCCTTTTCGGGCTGGAAATTGGCATGGAAGGTCTTGTTGTCGTACTTGTCCGGTGCCTCGATAATCACCATGCGGTCGATAGCCTTCTGCTTTGACTGCGCCATGGCTGTCTTGGTCGGCTTGCCCTTGAAGCGCGTAACCATACGCTGCAAACGCTCTATCTCCTTCTGCTGGGCGATGTGATCCTTCATCTGCTTGTCGTAGTTTTCCTTTTTGCGGGCGATAAAATTGGTATAATTACCCGGATAGCGCCTTGCTGTGCCGTACTCTATCTCGTATACCACATCTACCACATTGTCGAGAAACATACGGTCATGGGATACGACAACCACTGCCTTCGGGTACGACTTCAGATAGCCCTCAAGCCACTCAATCGTCGTGACATCGAGGTGGTTTGTCGGCTCGTCCAAAAGCAGTATGTCAGGCTTTGACAAAAGCAGCTTTATGAATGCTATCTTGGTCTGCTGCCCTCCGGAAAAGTCACGGATTGGCTTTTTGCGCTCATCATCTGAGAAGCCGAACTTGCGGATCATGACCTCATATTCCTTCTCATAATAGTAGCCGCCATCATCCTTGAAGGCTTCCTCCATCGCGGTATATCTGGCTACCTTTTCATCGGAATAATCATGCTCGAGCTCTGCCGCCGCGCGCGCAAGCTCTGCCTTTCGCTCGTCCATTTTCACGAAGCATTTGCGCACCTCCTGCTCGAGTGTCACATCAGGATCATCAAACGCAATCTGCTTCAGATACCCTATCTCCGGGTTTCCTGCCTTTGCAATAAAGGCGCTCTCATCGCTGTCGAGCTTTTCCATCTCAACCTCGCCTGAAATGAGCTTTAAAAGTGTTGTCTTGCCACAGCCGTTTCTGCCGACTATCGCTATCTTTTCTGTGTTTCTGATTTCAAAATCTATACTATGCAAAATGACGTCGTCGCCAAATGCGACAGCGCCATTACTTATCTGGTAGAGCATATACTATCCTTTCATGCTTATGCCTGCTGCTTAATTGTTAGCCATAATGTAGTTGACAAACTGTGTTGCAGTACGTCCCGAAATGCCACCGTGGCTGAGCTCCCACTTGTTTGCCTCCCTGCACAGCTCCTCGTCTGAAAGTGTGCAGCCGCTCTTTCTCGCAAGCTCTGTTACAATATTGAAGAACTCCTTCTGCGATGGCTTTGAGTAGCTGATCGTCACACCAAAACGGTTTACAAGTGACAGCTTCTCCTCAACTGTATCTGAGTGGTGCTTGTCATTGCTGTTGTCCTGGTCATTACGATCATTCCATGTCTCCTTTATCAGGTGACGGCGGTTAGAGGTTGCATAAATCAGTATGTTGTCAGGCTTTGTCTCCACGCCGCCCTCGATAACTGCCTTTAGGAACTTGTACTCAATCTCATGCTCCTCGAATGAGAGGTCATCCATATATATGATAAATCTGTAGTTTCTGTTTTTGATTGCTGCGATAATCTTTGACAGATATTTAAACTGATGCTTGTATATCTCAATCATGCGCAGTCCGTCATCATAATACTGATTGACAATAGCCTTGATGCTTGTTGATTTTCCGGTTCCGCTGTCTCCGAAAAGCAGCACATTGTTGGCCTTTTTGCCCTGTACAAACGCTTCTGTATTGTCAGTGAGCTTTTTCTTCTGGATTTCATAACCGATCAGGTCATCGAGCATGACCGCATCCATATTGTTGATTGGCATGAAGGAGAATCCCCCGTCCAGATGCTCCTCAATCCTGAATGCCTTGTTGAGACCAAACATGCCGACTCCGTATGCCTTGTAAAAGCCTGTTACCACATCAAAGAACTCCTGCTCGTCCTTAGCTGCCTCAAGCTTCTTGCTCAGCGCCCTTACTTTCTCGCTGACATTGTGATTGTACATAAGGTCCTTTTTCACAATGGCCTTATAATTGCTGATCTGTGTGAAGCAGTCTATTCCGAGTGCTGACTCGATTGGCTTGAAATCATAATCGAAAAGCTTCTTAAAAATCCTGAAATCGTTTGCCACAAGCCCATTTACGCTGCCATCGCTGGCTCCGACCTTCTCACAGGTGATGGAAAACGGATTCTCACTCATCATAAGGAAGAAAGTGAGATAGTTGTGCCACAGATTGTCATCAAAACCATAGTCTGTCGCTACCTTTAGGATTCTCTTGACCTGTGTATTGATGTCGCGGACAAGCTCTGTCTTGTTGTACTCGCCCACCTCAAACTGCTCAAAGAGCTGGCCCAATTTATAAAGTATCTCATCCTGAGATAAATCTCCGTACATAAGTAATTTTGATATTTCCTGATACATGGCTGTTCCTCCTGGTTTTGCCTTGTTTTCACTGCTAACATATGATTATAAACACTGCGCCACGATTTTGCAAGAGCTTGTGTGCTTACGTCCCGCCCTGCATGCAAAAAGGCGGAGCTAAAACTCCACCTTTATTGTTGTGCCACGCCCCACCTCGCTGTCGAGCGTAAGCCCTGCATCATGCAGCTCCACTATATGCTTTACTATCGCAAGCCCAAGGCCTGTACCGCCGGTCTCCTTCGAGCGGCTCTTGTCCACTCTGTAGAAGCGCTCAAATACGCGCTCCTGCTGATCCTTTGGGATGCCTATACCGTTGTCCTCGACCGTGAGAACTGTCTTGCCACCTAGCTTGTGTACCGTCACATTTACGGTGCCGCCCTCATTGTTGTAGCGGATAGCATTCTGGCAGAGATTCTCAACGAGCTCCGTGAGAAGCTGCCTGTTGCCTCGTACCATACAGTCAGTGCCGTCAAAATTGAGTGCTACTTTTCTCTGCTCGGCATTCACCTGTAAATTTTCCATGCAGTCCTTGACCAGACCGTACAGATCAAGCTGTTCAAAGCCCTGCTGCGCCTCGCTGGAATCAAGCTCCGAGAGCTTTATGATATCATTGATCAAGGAAAGCAGGCGCTGTGCATTTCTTCTGATTTCAGTGGCAAAATGAATCTGCTGCTCCTTTTCGACCATGCCGTTTTCTATTAGCTCTGCGTAGCCGGAGATGGCTGTGAGCGGAGTCTTTAGCTCGTGTGACACATTGGCTGTGAAGTCCTGTCTGCTCTTTGCCGCGGCAAGCACGCCCTCATGCTGTATCCTTATCGCATTCATGAACGGCACGAGCTCCTTGTACTCTGTCTTTTTCTGGATGACAGAGGCCTGCTCAAGGTTGCCTGCGAGTGTCTCGATTGGCTTCATGAGCTTTCTGGTCAGGCTCTTTGCAAGTACCACACATATTCCAACTATGATAACCGTCACTATAAGCATGGCAGGTATACTGCTTGCAAACATGTTCCAGATACTTCTTGCTGCAATAGAAACACGCAGTACCGTTCCATCATTGAGCTTTATGGCATGATAGAAGGTATTGCTGTTCATGGTGGCTGATGTTCTCACGCTGTCTCCCATACCTTTATCAAATGCTGATTCAACTTCAGGTCTATCTCCATGATTTTCAAGTTTTTTCACATCATTTTGATTGTCATACAGCACTGTGCCATCCTTGTCAATCCAGGTGACACGAATACCCTCCACGTCAATCTGCGGGATTTCATTTATATCCTGTTTTAGTATTCCGGTGCTTTCTATTGTCTCTGCCATGACCTGCAGGTCTTCCTTTACCTGCTTCTGAAAGAGGTAATAGTTGATTACTGTCATGGAAACCATAGTGGCAATTGCTACAAAAAGTGCTGTTGCTACCAGATAGTAATTAATCTTCTTTTTCATGCTGTACGCTCCGCTTATGTATATTAGAAATCATTATAACAGCTATTATTCTATAACATAGCCCACATTTCTGACTGTCTTTATCCTGCTGCCATAGTCACCCAGCTTGTGGCGGAGTGTCTTTATGTGCATGTCCACTGTACGTGTCTCGCCCTCAAAGTCAGTATCCCAGACGCTTCTCATGATGACCTCCCTGGTCATGACTATGCCCTGACTGCCCATCAGAAGCCTTAAAAGCTCGTACTCCTTGTATGTAAGGTCAACCGGCTCATTGTTCACTGTAACCACATGGCGATCATGGTCGATCACCAGATCATCCAGCTTTAAAAGCTTCGGCTCCTCCTTCGCTGTTCTCCTGAGCAGTGCCTTTACTCTTGTGATAAGCTCCATGATTGAGAAAGGCTTTTTGATGTAATCATCTGCGCCTCCGTCAAGCCCTTTTATCATATCCATCTCTGTGGTCTTGGCTGTGACCATTATAATAGGAATATCCTGTGTAGCCGGACGTTTTCTGAGCTTTCTCACGATATCGTAGCCGCTCTCATCCGGAAGCATCACATCAAGCAGTATGAGGTCCGGTACGAGTTCATCCAGCTTCTTGTAAAATTCCTTTGCGTTTTCAAATGCACTGACGATGTAATTACTGTTTTTTAGAGCAATAGTCTCTATTTCACGTATGCTCTCGTCGTCCTCTACAATATAAATAAGTGCCATAGCTTTCTCCATTTCAAAAAATCTTATGTAAAATTTTTACCTGCTTTTTACTTTCGATTATACATTACTAATGTAAAACAGACGATGGTTTTATGTAAAATTTATGTAAAATCCATCGTCTGTATCAATTTTGTCTGTATATAACTATGATTTAATTTTTCAGCATAAAGATTAAATCATGATTTGCGAACCTTGTCATCAAGTGCAAACTCAACCCACTCAGCAATATTTGTCGCATGATCTCCGATACGCTCAAAGTATTTTGCAACCATGAGAAGATCCTCTGCCTGCTCACCATCCTCCGGATGCTCCCTGATGAAATCAATAAGCTCAGCCTTTACCTTATCAAAAAGCTCATCAACCACATCATCCTGCTTCATCACTATGTGAGCCTTGTCATTGTTCTTCTCAACATAAGCCTCGATTGCTCTGATAAGCATAAGCATTGTCTCTGAAGCCATGCTCTTGACATGCTCTATATTGACCCTGTATGGCTTGTCACTGCTCATCAAAATGGTCATCTCGCTGATATCGGCTGCGTGGTCTCCTATACGCTCCATATCAGTAACCATCTTCATCGCTGCAGAAATTGTTCTAAGGTCTCTTGCTACAGGCTGCTGCTGCATGAGCAGATCAAAGCACAGGCTCTCTATCTTTTTCTGCTCTCTGTCTATCTCTGAATCGCCCTCCATGATGGCTTTGGCGCTATCGGCATCCTGATGTATAAATGCCTCGATTGCTTTCTGGATTGACTCCTCAATCATGCTTCCCATGTGCATCATTTCTTCATTCAGCTTCTTAAGCTGCTCGTCGAATTTCGATCTCATTAACCAAACCTCCCTGTGATGTAATCCTCTGTTCTCTTGTCCTGTGGATATGAGAAAATTGTCTTTGTGTCACCAAACTCAACCATATCTCCCACAAGGAAGAAGGCTGTATCGTCTGACACACGCACTGCCTGCTGCATGTTATGTGTTACAACTACAACTGTGTACTTTTTCTTTAAATCCTCCATGAGCTCCTCTATCTTTGAAGTAGAGATAGGGTCGAGCGCTGATGTAGGCTCATCCATCAAAAGCACCTCCGGCTGTACGGCAAGCGCTCTCGCAATACACAGTCTCTGCTGTTGTCCACCCGAAAGTCCCATAGCAGATTTCTTTAATCTATCTTTAACTTCATTGAATATCGCAGCACCCTGAAGACTTTCCTCAACTATCTGGTCGAGTATCTTTTTATCCTTGATTCCATGCACTCTCGGGCCATATGCGATATTGTCATATATGCTCATCGGGAACGGATTTGGCTGTTGGAAAACCATGCCGACCTTTTTGCGAAGTACGGTTGTATCGACTGATGGTGCATATATATTCTCACCATCTATCTCTATGCTTCCCTCGATTCTGACGTTGTCAACCAGATCATTCATTCTGTTGATACACTTTAAAAATGTAGACTTACCACATCCTGACGGTCCGATCAGCGCTGTCACGCTGTTTTCTTTTATGTCCATATTGACACCATGCAGTGCATGATTCTGGCCATAATACAGATTCAGGTCGCGAACCTGAATTTTGATTTTTTTCTCCATTTGTATCTCCTGCAACATGTAATAAATTTCTTGTCTTCGAGAATACATTATATGGATGCTTTGTAAAATGCTCTATCAGATGTATGTAAAATCTATGTCAAATTTTTACACACATAAATTATTCGCACTGTTTGTATTTATTATTTGTATACATTATTTATATGCTTTATAGTCGGCTTTATTAAAGTACTGTCTGGTTAAAGTATTGTATCTTTAATAATTAAAAGCTCATCCATTATCCTGTCAGCATCAATATTTGAGTAATTGATAATAAACTGATGCCTGTCCTCCTTTGGCTTGATCAGATTGAAATGGGTAATCGCCTGAAGCTTTATACCTTTTTTCAATAGCAGCTCTTCAACTGTTTTGTCCGGAAGGTTCGTGTCAAACTGTATGATAAAATGCAGTCCGGAGTCATTTTCTATCACCCTGCATTCCTTTTCAGTGAAGCAGCCTTTTATGGACGAAAGCACGCTCTGGCGCTTTCTGCCGTAGTGCAGTCTCATCCTGTTTATGTGCTTTTCAAAATAGCCCTCGCTGATAAATCGTGCCAGCGTATACTGCTCGAAGGTGGATACCGTACATGAGTAAAATGAAAGCCTCCTGTAAAACTCATTTGCCAAATGCTCTGGCAGCACCATGTAGCTGATTCGGATGGTGGATGTGAGAGACTTTGAAAATGTATTTATATAGATGACCTTTTCACACGCATCTATCGAGAGGATTGGCGGTATCGGGTGTCCGTTCATGCGAAACTCACTGTCGTAATCATCCTCTATGATGTATCTGTCGCTGCTCTCGTTGGCCCATGCCAAAAGCTCATAGCGGCGGTTCACAGGCATCGTGATTCCTGTCGGAAAATGGTGTGTCGGGCTGATATGTGCTATCTGCGCGTTCACTTTCTTTATAAGCTCCACGCTGATGCCCTGCTCATCCATCTGCACCGGCAGGCATTTTGCATTGTTGCACTCGTATATCTGGCTGATTTTCTTATAGCCCGGATCCTCCACGCAGTATACCTTATCCGTACCCAAAAGCTTCACAAGCAGTCCGTACAGATACTCTGTTCCCGCTCCGACTATTATCTGATCCGGGTCCACATTCATACCGCGAAACGATGACAGGTGGCTTGCTATCGCTTCCCGAAGCTCTCTCACTCCGCCACACGGCGACACCGACAAAAGCTCCTGCTCCCTAAGGGAAATCGTCTCTCGCATGAGCTTTGCCCATATGGAAAACGGAAAGTTACCTGAATCTGTCCTGTTTGATGAGAAATCAAATATGCTTTCATCCTGCTCAGGTGGCAGCTTTATGCTAAGCTCCTTCTGCACCGGTGCCTTGATTATCCTGATATCTGACACATCGGCTATGAAATAGCCCCTCTTGGGCCTTGCAAACATATAGCCCTCGCCTATCAACTGGTCATATGCATTTTCAACCGTAATGGTACTAACCCCCAGATTCTTGGCGAGGGTACGTTTTGATGGCATTTTCTCCCCGGAGCTTAATTTTCCCTGTGATATATCGTTTTTGATGCACTCATACAGGCATTTGTAGAGTGGACCGTCTGTTTTTGTGAGGTCGTAGGTCAGCATTTGATTCACCGCTTTCTGGCATTTATATTTTCCTTATTTTGAATATTTTAATATTACCAGATGTAGCGTATTATTGCAACCATGATATGCGGCTGGTGTGAACAATGCAGCCCGGTGGCGCAGGTGGCGAGTAAACATCTTTGCTTACGCCTGACTACTTCGGTCATATAAATTGACATAAAAGCAATATAAAAAATAAAAGGAGATTTAACAAATGGAAAACAATAAGAATACTCAATACGAACTCAACAAAGGACTTGCACAGATGCTAAAGGGCGGTGTCATCATGGATGTCACGACTCCGGAGCAGGCCAGGATTGCCGAGGCTGCCGGTGCATGTGCTGTCATGGCGCTTGAGAGAATTCCTGCTGATATCAGAGCCGCAGGCGGTGTTTCGAGAATGAGCGATCCTAAGATGATTAAGGGCATTCAGGAGGCTGTCAGCATCCCAGTCATGGCAAAGTGCCGTATCGGTCACTTCGTGGAGGCGCAGGTGCTCGAGGCTATCGAGATTGACTACATTGATGAGTCTGAGGTGCTTTCACCTGCTGATGATGTGTACCATATCAACAAGAGAGATTTCAAGGTTCCTTTCGTGTGCGGTGCAAGAGATCTCGGTGAAGCACTCCGCCGTATCAACGAGGGAGCTTCCATGATCCGTACAAAGGGTGAGCCCGGTACAGGTGATATAGTGCAGGCTGTCAGACATATGAGAAAGATGAATTCTGAGATTGCAAAGCTAACTTCCATGCGTGAGGATGAGCTTTTCGAGGCAGCTAAAAATCTTCAGGTGCCTTTCGAGCTGGTCAAATTCGTTCATGACAACGGCAAGCTTCCGGTTGTAAACTTTGCGGCAGGCGGTGTGGCTACTCCGGCTGATGCGGCTCTTATGATGCAGCTCGGTGCTGAGGGTGTGTTCGTCGGTTCAGGTATCTTCAAGTCAGGCGATCCTGCCAAGAGAGCTGCCGCTATCGTAAAGACTGTGACAAACTTTACTGATGCAAAGCTCATCGCAGAGCTTTCTGAGGATCTCGGTGAGGCTATGGTCGGAATCAACGAGAGCGAGATTAAAATCATCATGGAAGAAAGAGGCAAATAAAATGAAATCAGGACTTAAGATTGGTGTTTCAGCTGTTCAGGGAGCGTTTATTGAGCACAAGCGCATGCTTGAGTCTCTTGGGTGCAAATGTGTAGAGCTGCGCCGGAAATCAGATATCTGTGACTTAGACGGACTCGTGCTGCCTGGAGGTGAGAGTACTGTGCAGGGCAAGTTGCTCCGTGAGCTTGATATGTTTGATGAGCTTAAGGAAAGAATCGCAAACGGACTTCCGGTGCTAGCAACCTGCGCCGGTCTTATCCTTTTAGCTTCACATATCAGCAACGATGACAACGTATATTTCGGCACTTTGCCTGTCACTGTTAAAAGAAATGCCTACGGCAGACAGCTTGGAAGCTTTGAGGCCACAGCAAGGTTTGACAATAGCTTTGACTTTACCATGACATTTATCAGGGCGCCTTACGTGGAAGCTATTGATGACTCCGCCAAAAATGATGTACATGTGCTCGCCGAGTATGACGGCAAAATTGTCGGCGTGCAGTATAAGAACCAGATTGGGCTGGCTTTTCATCCGGAGCTTGATGATGATACACGGATTCATGAGAGGTTTTTGGAGATGATATGATTATTCAGGAATGTTGTTATAATTTGTAATAGCATTCCTTCTTGTTTTCTATTTATATTTTTATTGCCATATCATTTTTCATCATTTATAATTATATATCACGTGTTTCAACACTATTATCCGGAGGGGTTATGAAAATTTTAATTAGTAGGGAACAATAATTACACTCACACAGACTTATTGAGGGATATAGAAGGATTGGACATGATACAGCATAATCATTCATTAATTATAATCAAAAACAGTGCCCCCGGCATAAAAACAAAATATCTTACATATTATGATGAAAGATGGGACTGTAAGCTGTTTCCCAATTTAAAAACCGCAGATAAAGACAATGAAGCCTTTATCATCAGTAATTTATCAAATGACTTAGGTATACCCAAAAAAGAAATCAAATGCAAATATATATCATCCAGAGTACAGGAAAAATATTCCGTAAGCCATAACGAAAACAGAGTGTATAACCATAGGCTGTACGAAGTAGAATTTAAAAATATTCCAAAAATAATGAATAAAAACGACTTTTCTATTAACTCCCGACACTATTATTGGATGACAATTAGTGAAATGGAAAAAGACGATAATATAATGAAAAAGAATATGGAAGTAGTTGATTTTGTAAAAGAATGCGAAAAATAATTTTTTAAGCCGGGGCATCTGCCCCGGCTTTTATTGTTTCTTATGTCTTATAAGTTCAATATATAATATGATTAGACGGTCAATAGGTATCATAATATTGTTTTAAAAAGCCTAAAACTCCAGAGTCACCTTAAAAAGATCGCCATCCACCGTCAGCTCCAAAGTACCATTCATGAGCTTCATGAGACTTTCTGCAATAGACAGTCCCAGTCCGCTGCCCTCGGTATTTCGCGAGCTGTCTCCTCTGACAAAACGCTCCTTAAGCTCATCGCTTGAAATATTAAGCGGTGTAGCTGATACATTCTTGAAGGTTATGATGGCTCCGCTGTCCTTTGGAATGATGTCAATGTACACTCTCGTGCCCGGCTGGGCGTATTTGTTGATGTTGTTCATCAGATTATCAAACACTCTCCACAGATGTCGTCCATCTGCCTGAATCATAACAGGCGTAACGTCATTTTTAATAATTAAGTCAAGATTATTTTTCTCGAATTTTTCTTTGTATTCTCCAGCTACCTGTGACAGCATAACAGCCGCATCCAGTTCCTCCAGTTCTACATTTATGCTGCCGGTAGATGCCTTTGAAGCCTCAAGTAAATCCTGAATTAATTTTTTCAAACGTGATGACTGCCTGTCGAGAACGTCAAGATATTCGCGTACCTTCTCGTTATCTATGTCCTCCTTCTGCAACAGGTCCACATAATTGATAATCGAGGTGAGCGGTGTCTTGATATCATGCGACACATTTGTGATGAGCTCCGTCCTGAAGCGCTCGCTCTTCATTTTTTCAGAGACCGCCGCCTCTATTCCATTGCTCACATTATTCAAATCCTCTCCATGCTTTCTGAAAAACAGCATGAGTTTTGACGTATCAACCGGCTGTGAAAAATCACCGTTTGCTATTGCCTTTGCGGCGCATCTTATCCTGTCATACTGCATGATAAATGCGATAAGCAGCACAAGCTCTATAATCTTTACAATGAATCCAAAGCCTATAAGCTCAAGCAGACATAAAAGGCCGAATGCCAGCATACTGATCAGAAATAGCGGTACATTTCTTTCTATCCATGAAAAGCCGTATCTGATTGGGGCAAATACCATCCTGCATAGCTTTTTGACAGGCTTTAAGAAAAATCTCACAACATAGTAGCACAATGTATGCTTCCAGAACTCATGTGCCCTGATTCTTACGTATGTTGTCAGGATTGCTTCAAGCGAAACCATGGTTGCCGCCAGACAAATGAGTGCCACCACCGGAAGCTGCTTTATAAGCAAAAAGCCTGCCGGAAATACCATAAAGTCTGCAAACATTGTCACTCCAAGCATCACCTCATACGGCAGCCTGTCATATAATCGTAATTTAATTTCTTCCGAATCCTCACGTTTTCCGGCAACTGTCAGCAGATACCCCGCTGTAATCACAAAACCAAGTATAAATATGACAAACAATACACTTAAATGAGCCTCTGTAAATTCCATGACGTCAAGTAAGCTGTCTGCCTGATTGAAGTAATCGCCCTTTTCCTGAAGCTGCTCAGGCAGCTTTGCATACACATAATAGTACTCAGGCTTATCTTCCGTTTGGGTGTATGGATAGTACACAATTCCGGTATCCGATATATTAAAGGTATCCGGTAAAAGCTCATAGCTCTCATTCACCTGCTCCACCACTTTTATGATTTCGTAGCTGTCATAATAAATATCCTCATCATAATCGTAGTAAGAGCCGTCACTATCAAAGCGCGAATCGCCGTCATCACTCAGATTCATGCCACACTTTATATGATTTCCTTTTTCATCATAGCACTTTACATTTTTCCACTCGGCAAAGCCTGTAATATCGAGTGACTGGCCTGTAAACATCTCCTCGTAGGCAAAGTAATTATTTCCATTCTCATCGGTTTTCTCAACTGCCTTATATAAGCCAAGCGAGCTGTTATCGTTAGAGCCTGTCATCACCCTCACCTTTGGAATGACATAAGCGGTACCATCATTCAGGCACAGATAAAAGAGCCCATTTGTCTTGGAATACATGATTGAGCTGACTCTCTCACTGTTCATACTGTTTGATGCATCGTCTGACTCTTCATAGCTGCCGCTCATTGCATCCCACAGATATGATAGCCTGTTCCACTTTAAGTTCTTTGCCTTGTAGCTAAAAATATAATCCGGATTTGATATTTCATCCACACTTGAATACACCTTTGCTGCATCAGATTTTACATCTACCTTGTCCTCTGATGTTTCATTACTCTTTACCACTGCGGCCTGCAGATTTGTATCGTCCATCATCTGCGAAAATGCATTGTCATCACCGGATTCATAATTGTACACCATCTGTCTGCTATAGGCTCCTGCAATATTCGCATGAATTTCATCCCTTAGCTGTGCTGTGCTTTCATAATTGTTTGTATACACTGCAACTAACGTTGTTACAACAAGCCCTGCCGCCATGACTGAGCACACTATAAATGCCGCCAGCTTAAGCCACAGATTCCTTGATATTTTTTTCATATCATTCACCTTCCATTTTATAGTGCTTCACTTGACAAAGCTGTATCAAGCACGCACCTATTCAGCGTCAATTTTGTATCCGCGACCCCAGATGACCTTTAAGTACCTTGGCTCAGCCGGATTTATCTCAACCTTTTCTCTGAGATGACGGATATGTACCGCCACCGTGTTTTCTGTCCCATACGGCTCATCCTTCCAGACCTTTGCATATATCTGATTAGGCGAGTACACCTCGCCCGGATGCTCCATGAGAAGCTTCAAAATATCGTACTCTGTACGTGTGAGATTCGCTGCCTCGCCATCAACTGTCACTGTCTTTGATTTATCATCCAGCTCAATGCCGCCGATTACCAGCTTTCCTGCGCTTGTATTGCCTGCGCCAAGAAGCATGTATCTCCTGATCTGCGACTTCACCCTTGCCTGCAGCTCTACCGGGTTAAACGGTTTCGTCACATAGTCGTCTGCTCCGACCGTGAGCCCGAGTACCTTGTCAGTGTCCTCACTTTTGGCAGTGAGAAGTATGACCGGCACATTAGAGATTTTTCTGATTTCCACCATCGCCTCTATGCCGTCCATGACAGGCATCATGATATCCATCAGGACAAGATGCACATCATTGTGTTTTACTATATCGAGCGCCTCCAGCCCGTTTCGCGCCGGGATTACCTCGTAGCCATCGCTGGTTAAATAAATGCTGATTGCTGATACAATGTCTTTCTCATCATCACATACTAATACTTTATACATAATTGCCTCCGGAAGTTTTATGTTGTTCTTATTGTATCAATTGTAACATTAAAATCCAATTATGTAACACATTAAGATTTGTTTAAGAAATAATCTTAATGAAACTCAAAAGAAGCTCCGATTTACTGATATCAAATCGAAGCTTCTTTTCTTAGTTAGTTCATTATATTTGTTATTTACTATATTCGTTAATTTATTTTAATGATTAAAGGGTAAAATACTTTTTGCCCCTCATATCATTATAATAACCGATTGATTTGTTTACTTCGCCTGGAATTTCTTTGCCAGCACCTTTGTCAGGATATTGATAAGGAATACGATTACGAGAAGCACAACCGCAATTCCAAATGCCTGGTCGAATTTTCCTTCACTTGTCGCTGCAAGATAGAGCTTGATGGTAAGTGTTCCACCTGACTGCATTATCTTTGAGAAATATCCGCTGGCAACCTTTGGAAGCATTCCTGCACTTCCTGCCGTAAAGAGGAGTGCTGCTGACTCACCTACTATTCGGCCGATTGCAAGGATAACACCTGTGATGATTCCCGGCATGGCTGACGGCAGCAAAATGGTGCGGATGGTGTGCCATTTTCCGGCTCCAAGTCCGACTGCGCCGTGTCTGTAGCTGTCCGGTACAGTTTTAAGCGCCTCCTGTGTATTTCTTGTGATGAGAGGCAGAACCATGAGTGTCAGTGTCAGTGAGCCTGTCAGGATACTGTAGCCAAAGCCTATTGTCTGTCCGAAAAACATCATTCCGAAGAGGCCAAAGATGATTGACGGTATTCCTGCAAGTGTCTCTGTGGCAAACTCTATTGTGGATACGAGCTTACCCGGCTTTGCATACTCATTCAAGTACACGGCTGCTCCCACTCCGACAGGAGTTGCTATGAGCATGGTGATAATTATGATGTAAAGTGTATTGAGCAGGTTGCCCGCTATTCCGACGGTACCTCTTAATACAGATGTCTCACTGGTCAGAAACTGCCAGTTTACCTGGCCGATTCCCCTGACAAATACATATATGATGATTCCTGCAAGCAGCACTACCGATAATGCTGCACATAAATATATGAAAAAATATACTACATCATCGCCTATTCTGCGGCGTTTTCCATTTATACTAGTCATTTTCCACAGCTCCTTTCTTTTTGAGTTTCATAAGGGTGAGGTTGATTATCATGATAAACACAAAAAGCACAAGACCTACTGAGAAAAGCACCTGTCTGTGAAGTCCGCTGGCGTATCCCATCTCGCTGACGAGCTGTGTGGTAAGGAAACGCACTGAGTTGAACGGAAGTGGAAAGCTTACCGTTCCACCGGCTACCATGTTGATAGCCATCGCTTCTCCGAGCGCACGACCTATTCCGAGCACAATTCCTGTCATGATTCCTGACTTTGCTGCAGGAACCGTCACTTTAAATATTGTCTGTATCTTTGTTGCTCCAAGAGCAAGGGATGCCGCTCTCATCTGCTGCGGTACTGCCTGTATTGATGATACGCTCATGTTGATTACCGTAGGAAGAATCATGATTGCAAGCACTATGATTGCTGCAAGCAGATTTGATCCGCCGGTAAACTGATGTGTTGCTGAGTTTGCAAAAACATGTTTCTCCAGCTTGTATAATACCGGATTAAGTATCATAAGTCCTAAAAGTCCATAGATTACTGATGGAATGGCTGCAAGCAGCTCTACTGCCGGCTGTACTATCGCTGAGAGCTTTTTGTTTGACACCTCAGTGAGAAATACTGCCGTAAGAAGAGCAATCGGTACTCCTATGAGTATAGATACTGCTGTTCCTATGATGGATGTGAGGATTATGTACAATATTCCGTAGCTTGGGTCTGCCGCTGTCGGCGCCCATTTTGTTCCGAATAAGAGGTTTAACACTCCGACCTTGAAAAATGCCGGCGCGCCTTTAAGGAACATATAAATTGTTATTGATAATACTGCGAATATTGCCACAACCGCACATACCGTGAATATTATTTTGGCAACATTCTCTACTATGGATTTATGTTTCATTTGATACTCCTTGTTTCAAAAAGTTCCCCAGGAAACCTGCCATTTCCTGAGGAAACCCTGTATCTTATCGATATGTATTAATACTGATGTCTAATATCGATGTCTGTATTTTGTATTTTTTTATGCTTATACTTACTAGTGATGTCTCGTATCGATGTCTGTATTTTGTATTATTTTTATACTTATACTTACTAGTGATGTCTCGCATCGATGTCTGTATTTTGTATTATTACTATGACCGATATTTCTACTGAGGGAGGATAAGGCCCACCTTCTTGATAACTGCCTGTCCCTCATCTGAGTTTACATAGTCAAACCAAGCTTTAACAATATCGTTCTGCTCATCAATCTTGCCCTTTGTAGCCATTACGAATGGACGAGAAAGGAGATATTTGCCTGCTACAATGTTTTCCTCTGTTGCCTCTACTCCGTCAATTTTCATTGCTGTTACTGTATCATCAAGCACGTCAAGTGAAACATATCCGATTGCTCCCGGTGTTGAGCCTACCTTTGCAAGAACTGCTCCTGTTGAGTCAAGCTCCTGTGCATATTTGCACTGATCCTTTACATCAAGAAGCTCCTCGAAGGCTCCTCTTGTACCAGAAGCTGCCTCACGGCCGATTGCTACGATTGCCTCATCTTTTCCACCAAGGTCTTTCCAGTTTGAAATCTCACCTGTGTAGATTTTCTTTAAGTCATCTGATGTAAGCTCTGTTACTGAGTTGTCCTTGTCTGTGATTACTGCGATTCCGTCGATTGCTACGATGTTTTCCTCAACGCCGTTTGCTTTCTCATCATCTGTAAGTGCTCTTGATGAATCTCCGATATCTACGCTTCCTGCTGTCACTGACTCGATTCCTGAACCAGAGCCTGTATACTCAACTGTTACTGTTACTCCAGGGTTTTTCTCCATGAATGACTCCTTGAGTGCCTCACAAAGCTTCTCCATTGAAGTACTTCCTGCAAGTGAAAGTGAACCGTTTAAGTTCTCATTTGATGTACCTTCATCTGCGCTTGTATCTGCATTGTTGTCTGCTCCGTCCGAGCTTGAACCACATCCTGTAAATGCTGCTGTCATCATTGTTGCAGCAGTTGCTAAAACTAAAAGTTTTTTCATACGATTTTTCATTTTAATTTCCTCTTTCATTACTTTCTTGAATTTATTTCTTTGTTTGTTACAACTGATATAGTAATGGGGAAATGTAAAATGCAAAATCATTAGTGTGTAAAATGCATGTAAAAAAATATTTTTAATTTACAATACGATTGTAAATTTAATAGACCTGCCATCTTTACTTTCTGCAGTTATTTTTCCTTTGTGTGCCTTTACTATAGCATAGGCTGCTGATAAACCTATTCCAAAGCCTCCTGTTTTTGAGTTGTGTGAAGTATCAGTGCGGTAGAAGCTCTCAAATAGCATGTCCTGTCTGCCTTTTTTTATGTTTGCAGTCTCGTCTACAGTGTTCCGCACTGTAATTATTCGGGTTTTACCGGATGGTCTCATCGTCAGTTCTATTTCCGGTGCCGTATCTCCGGTGGTGGTAACACAATCGTTTTGTGTTTGGGTTGTTTTATTTAGATACGTTTTATTAAAATTTGTCTTATTAAGATTCTTTTTATTGATATTACCCTTTTCGCGGCTTGCGCTGCTGCATCCTGAATACTTCATTGCATTATCAAGCAAAATTGATACAAGCTGTCTGATAGTCTTCTCATCTCCTGTATACAGTATTCCATCTATCACATCTATTGTGAGCTTTTTCCCTTTTGTCCGAGCTATCGCTTTAAACGGTTCTGCAGTATCAAGTATTGCGTCAGATAATGAAAATTCCAGCATCTCAAGCTTTGTTGCTTCCTCATCCATTCTCGACAAAAATACAAGCTTTTCCGTGAGCGAGGTCAAGCGTGCCACCTGTTTTCTGGTGCTGCTTGTCCATTCATTCTCTCCCTCCATCATCTCGATGACCTCTGTATTTGCATCTATTATGGTAAGTGGAGTTTTTATTTCATGGCTGGCATCAGTTATGAACCGCTTCTGCTTTTCATAGCTTTCCAATACAGGCTTTAGTATTTTTCCCGAGAAGAAGTATATCATAACAAATACAACTGCAAGTCCGAACACACTGATTCCAACACTGGCTAATACATATGTTCTTATTGTTGAAAGTTCTCGCTGACAACTCAGAAAAATATACATTGTAGAGCCACCATCACCTACTGTCAGGTATTTAAAACTTTCTGAAAATCCATTTTTGCCATCACCCTTTTTTCCTGATTTTCAAAGCTTTTTCGCGTATTGTGCTGCATTCTCTGACGAAACAGATGCTATTTTACTTGTGTCAATATTTTCCACATCGCCCTTGCTGTTTATTGTGACAGTAAAGTATCTGGTATCAAACTGACTCTCCGGCGAGATGCCATGGCGTTTTAGGTCATTCTCATTTATGTCGTTCTCATTTAAGTCAGCCTGATTCATATCCTCCGGTGGCTGTACATCTGTTCTGCCGGATGGTGGCTCTTTGAGCGTGGGAGTCCTTTTATTTGTACTTTCATCTGCTGTATTGCCGAATGTGTTTGCGTTTTCTGTATCGGTGTTTGTGCTTTCTGTGCCGGTGTTTGTGTTTTCTGTGTCGGTGTTTGTGTTTTCATCATTTTTTTTATTGCTTTCCACTCCCATGTTCTTCTGCTCTAAAAGATCCGGGAATGTTCCTCCGTTTCCGGCAATCAGCTTAAGGCGCGCATCCAGTGCTTCATTCGTACTTATATAATTTGCAATGTTTATCGTGCCTACAATTGCAATGAGAACAATTGAAACTGATAACATTGCTATGGCTATAAATTTTCTTCGTAATTTTTTGAGCATTTTATCACCTGCACATTTTTTCTATTTCATGTTCTACATCCATTGGGTCCAATGGACTTTCCACTGTTTCATATGTCAATATAAGATTTTTTCCCTGATAATATCCATTTTCGTTATATTTCAATATCTTTCGATAAGCTTTATTTCGATAATCAGGATTGTCTATCAATCCAAGATGCTCCCACAAAATTATGTCGCCATTTTTCTTCTCAACCGTAAAATCGGGATAATAAATAACATCTGATATTTTAATCGGTTTTTCATACTCAAACTTGATATTATTATCATACAAGGATGTCGCAATAATTACTTCTGATTTTGACCGCACTATAATTCCCATTTTAGTATAAAACTTGAGAGCTTCAGGGTTAGGAACCTGTGTCTTTTCATTTTCCTTCTCATCAACTGCTAAAAGTATACTTCTATAATGTTTTTGCTTCAACATTTTCTGGGCATAATCGGTTTTATATTTTTTCCGGGCCTTTCTGTTTGTCTCGAGTAGTCTTAGTTCATTTATTGTGTCCTTCAGATAAAGCTCCAGATATTTTTTATTGACAAGATTTCTGATTTCTTTATCATTTTTCTTTGATAAATACTCTCTTCTGCCATTTTTCCAAACATACCATTTAACATTTCCGTCTTTTTGTGTAGGATAAATTGTTCCTTCCTCAGTGATTGTCTCCAGTCTTTCCTGAATCTCTAATATCTCACCTTCCAACCATTGGATTCTATTATCTATTGAACTTATTTTATTTTCCTCCTAACTCTTTGCATCATGTGATGCCATGTATGTGATTCTAACAGTAATTCAATTGTTTTTGTGGGGAATATGATAAATGAAAACTGTCATTTATCTTCAAAAGTGGAGATTATAGTCTCCATTTGTTTGATAGCACAATATAAATATAGAAACCGACTATAGTTTGGAGCTGTTTTATGATTTTAATGGATTTCAGCTACTTTTTGCCTGGCCTTTTCCGGCTTTTGGGTTGGGTTTTGGGTGCTGTTTTGGGGATTTCAGCGGTTTCAGCTACTTTTTGCCTAGTCTTTTCCGGCTGTTGGGCTGAATTGTGGATGCTGTTTTAGGGTTTTCAGCGGTTTCAGCTACTTTTTGCCTAGTCTTTTCCGGCTGTTGGGCTGAATTGGGGGTGCTGTTTTAGAAGTTTTAGAGATTACAGCTACCCAAGGCCTGCCTGCTATGCTATCAACCTATGGCTATTGTACATTATGTTAATTTAAAAATCCAGCATTTTCTAAATAAAAGGACATAAAAAGTGAATTTTCAGAAAAATATAAAAAAAGTTACTATTCACACTGAACGGTAACAAAAAAAACACGCTATGCGCGTGCTCCAAAATAATACAGTCGATAACTATTCAGATACATCCATAAATAAATCGGCGTGACAAGATTCGAACTTGCGACCTCTACGTCCCGAACGTAGCGCTCTACCAAACTGAGCCACACGCCGTCTGCAATTCGTTTTGCAACTATTAAATAATATCACAATGTATAAATTTTGTCTACCCCATAATATATATTTATGGTATGATTTATGCTGTATAAGATAAAAATTTACACTGTTGTGCCCAGCCTCACAGCGAGGTATCATACCCATGACTGAACTGTAATTTAATCACGTAATTATTTTTTTATACTTTGAAGCCGGCCCGGCAGCGTAGCGACCGGCTTAGCACCATGGTATATAAATTATCAGGAGAATATCATGACAAATCAGACAAATCACATAAATCACACCAATCACATAAATCACATAAACAAAACAGCTATAATAACCGGAGCTTCACGCGGTATCGGTGCCGCCATTGCCAAAAAGCTGGCTTCCTGTGGCTATAACCTCTCACTTTGCTGCCGCAATTCATCTGACAGGCTAAAGGCTCTGGCTGATGAGCTTCACTGTGCATACGGAATTGAGGTGCTATGCTACACCGGAAATGTAGGAGACTTTTTCTTTGCCAAGGATATGGTTGCGAAAACCATTTCCCATTTTGGCCATATAGATGTGCTCATTAACAATGCCGGCATATCGCATATCGGGCTGCTGAGCGACATGACACCGGAAGAATGGAACAATATCGTGGCGATAAATCTGACCGGTGTTTTCAACTTTACAAAGCTCGTCATCCCTTATATGGTTGCAGATAAATGTGGCCGTATACTACAGATTTCCTCTGTCTGGGGCAATGTCGGAGCCTCCTGCGAGGTAGCTTACTCTGCCTGCAAGGGCGGTATAAATGCGTTCACTAAGGCACTCGGCAAGGAGCTTGCGCCATCGCATATTCCGGTAAATGCTATAGCCTGCGGTGTCATAGATACCGATATGAACCTCTGCTTTGACGAGGCAGAAAGAGCTGAGCTTGCCGATGAAATCCCTGCCGGACGCTTTGCCACAGCCTGTGAGGTCGCAGATATGGCTTACTCTGTTATCACTGCACCTGATTACCTCACAGGACAGATAATCACTTTTGATGGTGGCTGGATTTAAAATTGTAATTTTAAGTTTTCTATTTTTTTCGTATTTTTTCAGATATTTGTTGCTTTTTATGATTATTGTGTTACAATTTGTTTATGAATAAAATTAATGTCTTTTTACAAGAAAAGCAACTATCAACCATTAGTACAACTGTGCCTGACAGGCTTGATTATCTGATGAGGCTCAACAACTTGACCAACATTGCTCTTTCTGAAATCATGTGCTGTGCAGAATCAACTATTTCAGGCTACAGGACAGGCCGTAGAGTGCCTGACATTTTTGTCATTTGCCATCTAAGTACAATTTTTGGCGTTACACCCAATTATTTTCTTGGATTCACAGACGAAATTTGTCCAACTCACAACTGATTATGTGATATATACATACAAGGCCTTCCGGTATCACTTCACAACCATCACCGGCTGCTGACGCAAATGTCACATAAAATATATTGAAAAATGAAAGGGGGAAATGTTACAGTCTAAGCCAAAACCGTAACGAAAAACAGCCCGGTGCACATATCACAATGTGTACCGGGCTGCAGATTTTATTGTTACTCTGCCACAAGTATTATCGTGGTTCTTGCAGGAACTCTTATGGTGTTGACACCCAAAAGCTCTGTCTTTTCCGTGAAGTCCTCTCCGTCAAAATACTCTGCATTGGTGTTGGTGTCCACATGCCAGTGTTTTCCGTTCGGAAGCACCGGAAGCTGCATCACAAGCGGCTCCCAATATGCATTCATGCAATAGAATACAATATCATCCTCCGTGTCCTCCTCATTTCTTCCGGCATACATGATGCCGATAAGCTTTGTCTTGTAATCCGTTGAGGCATTGAACGGTGTACCGTTGTGCACACTGATTTCCGGGAACTGGCAGGATGAAGGCTTTGTCATCTTTCTGAGTATAGGATGCTCTTTCCTGAACTGAATCATATGACGCACGAAATCATGGATTTCCTTGAATTCCTCAAGCCTGCTCCAGTCGAGCCAGGAAATGATATTGTCCTGACAATACGCGTTGTTGTTTCCAAACTGGGTGTTGCAGAACTCATCTCCCGCAAAAAACATCGCCGGGCCACGGCTGCACAAAAGTGCTGCAAATGCATTCTTTATAAGGCGCCTTCTAAGTCCGTTTACATTTGGATCGTCTGTCTCGCCCTCTGCGCCACAGTTCCAGCTATGTCCGTTGTTGTCTCCGTCTGTGTTATTCCAGCCGTTTTTTTCATTGTGCTTTTCATTGTATGAGTAAAGGTCATACAGTGTAAAGCCATCATGACAGGTCAGGAAATTGACTGATGCCTTGTGTCCTCTGCTCTCCGGGCTGTAAAGGTCGCGTGAGCCGGTGATACGTGTGATGGCATTTCCCGCCATACCGTCATCGCCCTTTAAAAAGCTTCTCATGTCATCCCTGTATCTGCCGTTCCACTCAGCCCATCTGTTCCATGACGGGAAGCTTCCCACCTGATACAGTCCGCCTGCATCCCAGGCCTCTGCGATGAGCTTCATCTTGCCAAGTACCGGGTCGAATGCCAGCGACTCAAGAATCGGCGGATTGGCCATAGGTGCACCGTTTTGGTCTCTTCCGAGAATGGAAGCCAGGTCAAATCTGAAGCCATCCACTCTGTACTCAATGGCCCAGTGTCTCAGACAGTCTATGATAAAGTTGCGCACAACAGGATGATTACAGTTCATAACGTTTCCACAGCCACTGAAATTGTAGTAGTGTGCATCCGGTGTAAGCATATAGTACACGTTATTGTCTATTCCCTTGAAGGAGAAGCACGGTCCCATCTCATTTCCCTCAGCGGTATGGTTGAACACCACATCAAGAATGACCTCTATGCCATTTTCCTTTAAAGCCTTTATCAGCGATTTCAGCTCGTCTCCCTCGTGGTTGTGCTCCTCGTTGAAGGCATAGCTGGTATTCGGTGCAAAAAATGATACTGTGTTGTAGCCCCAGTAATTGTAAAGCTGCACACCATCGACCACTCTCGCGCTCTCCATCTCATCAAACTCAAAAATCGGCATGAGCTCCACTGCATTTATTCCAAGGTCCTTAAGATACGGAATCTTATCCTTCAATCCGGCAAATGTGCCCGGTGCGCTGACTCCAGAGGACTTATCCTTTGTATAGCCCCTCACATGTATCTCATAAATCACAAGGTCCTCAAACGGCTGCTCAAGCTGCTTTATGTTGCCCCAGTCAAAGCTGCTTTTTACAACTCTGGCTCTGTACTCAAAATCCTTGCCTCCCTCAGGCTTTTCTCCCCATTTTCGCTGTCCAGTGACCGCTCTGGAATATGGGTCTAAAAGGACATTTTCCTCGTTAAACAGAAGTCCCTTTGCCGGCTCATAAGGCCCGTCAAAAGAAAATGCATACTCAAATTCATCCGGCTTTATATCATAAACAAGCATGGAGTAGGTATCTCCTATCCTATATGAATCAGGAAACGGAATCCTCGCATACGGCTTTGGTGCCTGTGGCTTGAACAATAAAAGAGTACACCTCGTTGCCCCATGGGAATTGATGGTAAAGCTCACTCCGTTCGATGCCACGCACGCTCCGTACATTCTGAAAAAGCCCGGACGTATCTTAAATCCCTCTACCACATCAAGTGGCAGCAGGCCTGTATTTACTACATCCTCATGCTTTTCTTCTTTACTGCGCTCTCTCCACATATACATATTGCTCTTTGCTCCCTTACTATATTTGTATGATGGTACATGCCATTTGTTGCATGACTGCTTTTTATCTTAATTCGTTAAAAAATGATATTGTAACTATTCAGCCCTTCTTTTTCTCAGTGGTTCTGAATAGTTACCTACTGTTAATTTACATGCAGCTTTCCAAGCTCATCAATCTCTATATTACTACAATTTTGTGAATATGTGTTCATTAAATTGCATATCTCCTGAGCTTTTTCGCCAGAAGCCACTGTCGGCCTGAAATCATTGTATGAGCTTACGCTGCTTAAGGTGCATGGAATAACCTGAGCATCTATGCCCGGCTGCAATTCACCATTTATCAGAGTAAATGCCTGCTGATAAATCGCTGTGTTCTTGTCTGCCGGATTTTTATTGCCTCCGAAGCAGAAATTTCCAAGGCTGTAGCATATCATTTTGCCGTTATAGACCTCCATCCCCTGCAGTACATGAGGGTGGTTTCCAACAACCAGATCTGCTCCCCAGTCAATGATACGGTGTGCCGCCGCCTGCTGATAGTCATTAGGGTAATGGTCACCCTCTATGCCCCAGTGGCAGCATGCTATAACTATCGCCGCTCCCTGCTCACGAAGCTGAGCTATACCGTTTTGGATATATGCCTCTCGGTCACCGTTTTGTGACAAAAGGCTGACCGACACTATTCCAATCCTAGTCCCATCAGCAGTCTCATAAATACCAGTATGATCATTGAAGCCATACACTATCCCGGCATTGTCGAGCACATTTCTCGTATCGTCAAGTCCCTGCTGTCCATAGTCGTATGTGTGATTGTTTCCAAGACTGCAGGCCTCGATGGAGCTGCCCGTCATTATTCCAATGTACTCAGGCTTTCCCTTGAGGTTCCAGCGCTTTTCTACGCGCTCCGTCGCATCCGATAGCACACACTCCAGATTGATGAGTGTCATATCGTCAGCCTCAAAAATATCTCTCACACCGCCGAAAAAGTAGTCCTGTCCCTTTGAGTCATAATAAGAATTAAAGCTGCCGTCATAGCTTTGCTCCTGATTGTTACCGAGTGTACAGTCTCCTGTAGCCGTAATCACTATGGTTGACATCTGTGGCTGCTGTGTATCCGCTTCTGTTGCTGCATCAGACTGTGTACTCTCTGTGCCTTCTGCCGTACTGTCAACGGCATTCTCATCTTCTTTTCCGGTATCCGATGTGTCTCTAACTACATCCACACCATTCCGGTTAGCGGCTTCTTTTATATTATCTGCAATATACTCTTTTCCTATGAGTGCCCCTGCCATAATTATGCATAAAACCAAAAGCACAGATAATAGAATTTTTAATCCTTTGTTTTTCATAATTCCTCCTCATATTCCTCACACCCTTAGAATATCAACCGTGTGCGCACTTGCTCCCATCAGGTCTGCTCTCTCACATGTTGAAAGATGATACTGTACAAACATATCAAACTCTTCCTCGTCAAGAGCATTCAAAAATGGCCTGATATAATTTGCCGCGCCATCGGCTGCTATTATCTTTTCGCGTGTAAGGGCTGCCTGTGCATTTAATGCCTCTATATCTTCTAATCGGACAAAACTGTACAAATCATTAGCTTTTTCTGTACAATGGAAGCTCTCATCTAGCATTCCGCCCTCTATGCCATCTTTTATATGCTTCTCCTTTATGGCATAGGTTATCACGCTGTACTCATTCATAATGTATGCTACAAGTATGTAACCGCCTGGTTTTGTCACTCTTTTTGCCTCATTCAATGCAGCAAGCTTTTCCTCTGCCGACTTCAGATGATACATAGGTCCGAATACGAGTGTGAGGTCAAATTCATCGTTTCCAAATTTTTTAAGCTTTGTGGCATTGCCCTGGTATGCCTTTACTTTATCGCTCTTTTGCCTCAGCCTGCCGAGGTTATGCTTAACTAACTCAAGTGCTGTCACATCATAGCCTTCCTCGGCAAGAGGCACTGAATATCTGCCTGTACCAGCACCGACATCCAGGATTTTAATCTGTGAGCGAAGATCAAGCTGCTTCTCATTCATCAAGCTGCCAAGGCAATCGTGTATATACTTCATGGAGGTGATAAACTCTACCCTGCCGTGTCGGCTGTTCAGGCGCTTTTCCTCGTTGAATTTGTTATAGTATTCTTCTAATTCTGTCACGTATATTCCTCCCTGTATTATTCCTCGATATGCTCACGTCCCTGCGCAATGATTGTGCGCACATGTCCGTCGGCAAGTGAATAAAACACTGATTTGCCCTCACGTCTGCTGTTTACGAGCTTGTTTGCCTTTAATATCCTAAGCTGGTGTGATATGGCGGACTGTGTCATGTTTAGCACCTTTGCAAGGTCGCAGACGCATACCTCCGCTTCAAACAACACAAAGAGGATTCTGATCCGGGTGGAATCGCCAAACACTTTAAAAAGCTCTGCAAGGTCGTAGAGCTCGGTTTCCTCCGGCATTGTATCATTTACTATTTTCAGAAGGTCTTCGTGGATTTCGTTGCAGTCGCAGCATTCTATCTGTTCATTTATGTTTTCGCTCATGGTGTGGTGTCCTTTCTGCGTTATTTTTGCGTTATTTTTACTTTATTGGCTATGGGGCGGGTGCTCCGCATAAATTGCATGTGCCTTCGCAGTTACACAATAACTTTTTTATACGCGAAAGACAGAGTGCACTTCTTGGGTGCATTCTGTCTGGTATTTTTTATATAGTAGTTTTATGGCATTTTGATATCTGCTTTTTGATATCTGCTCTTTGAGCTCTACCTTTTTAGAGCTTGTGTACGAATAATGCGCGGATTGCATTTAGCACCGCGATCACCATTACTCCTACATCTGCAAATATTGCGAGCCACATATTGGCTATTCCGACTGCTCCGAGCACGAGGCAGATCAGCTTGATGCCTATTGCGAAGTAGGTGTTTTCATATACTATTCGCAGGCATTTGCGCGATATTTTTATTGCTTTTGCTATCTTTAGCGGGTCATCATCCATGAGGACGATGTCGGCAGCTTCTATTGCCGCATCTGAGCCCATGGCGCCCATTGCGATTCCTATGTCGGCTCTTGAGAGCACCGGTGCATCGTTGATTCCGTCTCCGACGAAGGCGAGCTTTTCTTTGCTGCTTTTTTTCGCAAGCAGCTCCTCTACCTTTGCCACCTTATCGCCCGGTAAAAGCTCACTGTATACCTCATCGATTCCAAGCTCTGCCGCTACTGAGTCGGCTACTGTTCTTGAATCGCCTGTAAGCATTATTGTACCTTTTATTCCGGCTTTTTTCAATGCCTTTATTGCTGCTGCTGAGGTTGGTTTTATCTTATCTGAGATAAGGATATAGCCCTCATAGCTGCCGTCTATTGCGATATGGACTATGGTTCCGACCTTGTCTGTTTCACTGTAGCTTAAGCCCAGCTTTTTCATGAGCTTGTAGTTTCCTGCCGCTACAGATACGCCATCTACCTTTGCTGTGATTCCGTGGCCGCTGATTTCCTCAACGTCTGTCACACGGGTTCTGTCGATTTCCTTTCCATATGCCTTCTGTAAGCTCCTGCTGATTGGGTGCAATGAGCTGCTCTCTGCAAGTGCTGCATACTCAAGCACCTTTTCTCTATCGAGCGTATTGTCGTAGACTCCTGCTACCTCGAAAACACCCTCTGTCATGGTGCCGGTCTTGTCAAATACAACGTATCTGGTCTGCGATAGGGTCTCAAGATAGTTGGAGCCCTTTACAAGAACACCCTCGCGGCTGGCGCCTCCGATCCCTGCAAAAAAGCTGAGCGGAATACTGATGACCAGTGCGCACGGACAGCTTATTACGAGGAAGGTAAGTGCCCTGTATATCCAACTGCCCCACTGTGGTGCGGCTGACATGAAAAGTATTCTGACAAGCGGTGGCAGTATCGCAAGTGCAAGTGCACTGTAGCAGACTGCCGGAGTGTAATACTTGGCAAATTTTGATATGAAATTTTCTGATTTTGATTTCTTTGAGCTTGAATTTTCAACGAGGTCAAGTATCTTTGAAACCGTTGATTCTCCAAACTCTTTGGTGGTTTTAATCTTTAAAACACCGGACATATTGATGCATCCGCTGATTATCTCATCACCGCATTTTGCATCCCTCGGCACGCTCTCACCTGTAAGCGCACTGGTGTTTAATGTAGATGAGCCCTCAACTATTATGCCGTCAATAGGAACCTTTTCTCCTGGCTGTACCACGATTACTGAGCCGATAGCAACCTCATCAGGATCAACCTGGGTGAGCTTTCCGTCCACCTCGATATTGGCATAGTCGGGTCTGATGTCCATGAGCTCGCTGATATTCTTACGGCTCTTTCCGACTGCATAGCTCTGAAACAGCTCTCCTATCTGGTAGAAAAGCATAACGGCTATAGCCTCTGTGTAGTCACCATTCTCATAAAGCGCAACCGCTATCGCACCTACAGTGGCAACCGCCATCAGGAAGTTTTCATCAAATACCTGCTTGTTTTTGATTCCCTTAAATGCTTTTTTCAGGATATCGTATCCTATAACCAGATAAGGCACCATGTAAAGCAGGAACCTGATAATTCCCTTAACCGGTATGAAATGTAATATAATCATGAGTACTGCTGCGATTATGATACGCGTAAGTACTTTTTTCTGCTTTTTATTCATACGCAAAGCTCCATTCGTTATAATCTTATAAGAAAATCTCGCAGTCGTCCTCTACCTTTTTACAGTTCTTAAGAACCTCCTGCATAACCGCCTTTGCATCCTGTCCTTCCTCAAACTCAACGCTCATCTTGAGTGTCATGAAATTGACTGTGGCATCCTTTACACCTGCTGTATTTTTTGCGGCATCCTCCATCTTGTTGGCGCAGTTAGCGCAATCTACATCGATTTTGTAAGTCTTCTTCATAGTAGTGTTCTCCTTATTTTCATGATTTATTTGTTTTATTGTACGTTTTGCATTGAACATATGAATGATTGTTCATATGTTAATTTTATTATAGCACCTTTTAAACTGTTGTCAATACATTATTCCTTATATTACTAAATGATATGAGGTTCAAAAGGTATTTTGCCCCTCATTTATGATTAATTGAATTTAAAAAGGCTCACCCCATATGGAGTGAACCTTAACTCTATTCTTCTGTCGTTCGCGATAATGGTGTAAGCAGTAACAGTATTGCACACAATACAACTGCCATACATAGATATAGCATAATATCACCGAATATATTCATCCAGTCTAAAAACAAAATTATTACTAATTGAATTCCACACGTAACCCTAGACATTACCTTCAGATCATCTTTTTCATCCTTAGTCAGTTGCAAGTTCGGATGATACATACCACCTATGTATATTATGATCAATGCTGCAAAAATTGTCATTACCACAATATGTTCCCTATAATTATGTGCATTCTCTACAAGATGTGATATAAACACATAAATACACAATGTACCGATATAGCACTGCCAGTATTTTTTCAGATGAAATCCTCCCATTCTCTTTCTAAGCATGAAAAAGAAAATCAGGAAACATAATGTCTGTATAACATTTCCAATTACAACAGATATTATCATTATACTCGTAAGTGTAATGATAGCCTCTATATCCGATTCAATCACATATGCAAATTTCTCATATTCGCACGATGATATGCGGTTTGTTTTTTGTAGTTTTCCTGTAAGTCTTTGTGCAATTTCGTAAATCATTTATTATTCCTTATATTATTAAATTTGCATTAATTACCGGCATCCAGCGCATAAATCCAAATATTACCGGCATAATGAGTACAAGTGCAGCTATTCCCATTACCGCAAATGTATTTCTAAATTTATTTGACAGGCAGCTTATAAATACGATCAAAATGGTCATTCCCACTAATCTGAGTATATAAAATATCAACATACATTGCCATATTTTAAGGTTTCCTGCCATTATATGAAATGACAGACTTCCTGCCTCTGTTTCATAACCGGAAAAGCCTATCTTAGTCTGTACCATTATAAATTCAGGCAGATATGTCATAACAAAACATATAATTCCTGTTACTACAGAATATTTTGTCCGCTCATAGATTATCTTTCTTCTGCCGTGATATGTAACAGAAATAAGATCGTTCATATTCTCCTCATAATCAATCGCATATATCCCCGAAAAAGCAAGTATTAGAAGTATTACCAATACCACATATGACGCAACATATAGCTTAGAATCCGCTCCCATAAGCTGTTCATAGCCATCTGAATACGTAAGCTGTACATCCGCTCCACTCTCCCGAAGCATAGATATCCTGTCATATTCTCCAACAACTTTTTGCCATGCATTGTATGGAAGAAGATCATTTCCATGCTCTATGCGATTTTCTTCAGTCACATTTTCATTTAATATTCTGTCATATCGCTGATTTTCATTATCAACATATTTTTTCTGATCAGTATATGAAAGTCCTGATATATACTGCATATATGTGCGAAAATACACCTTATCAGGTTCATTTTCATATGAATACATCTGCATCCTGAATATCTGCAAAACCGCAACTGCGATAAATACAACTAATATACGGCTTTTTCTTCCAATTCTCAGCATTTCATAAAAATATATATTTCTTCGATAAATTCCATCAAATATATGTTTTATATGAGCCTTCTTATTCCATGCTATACAGCTTACCTTCCATTGCTTAATAAAGAAAACATACAATTCAACACATATAGTGACCATCGAAATAATAACTACATACGAGGAATTTACCGGATATCCGACAAAATTGATATTTACATATTTTCCCAACAATTTATCAATTTTCAAAAAACTTATGATATTAATATATTTAAATGGAGATAATAAACTGCTTTCGGGAATATATCTATGCATTATAAACTCTGCCGCACCGAAAATTCCTATAAAGGTGACTATCTTTGCACCACTTTCCATGCGATAGCATACTGCGATCATCAACATCGCTATTATCACAAACACCATAAGCTTAAGGCTGAATATTACAGCCATAAACTGTGCCACTGTAATACCATACAGACACCCCTTATATTCGGTGATCGATTGTATATACCGGGAAGTATCTCCAATTCCATATACAATTTGTGCTGTCAGAATATTTTCTATATAAAAGATCAGGTAAAGACAACAGATCATTATGAATAATACCATAAATTTTGCCTTAATCGTATTTTCCTGACCATTAACCGTAGTCGCAAACAGTACAGCCTCCCGGCTTTCCTTTTCGGGTATGATAAGAAAGGCTGTAATAAGTAATATCAAAGCCAGCATAAGGTAATCCGATACTTTAGATTGTAAAATAAGTAAAACTCCCTTTTGTGGCTGTGCTGTCAACTCTTTTTTACTTACATTTCTATAATCTTCTATCGTCTTCTTTAAATTTTTATTTAAAAATTCATTTTCCTGAAAAAGCCCTGATACTGTGAGTCTTTTCCCTGCATCATCTATAACTTCATCCACATACTCATTATATGAATCCGCGCTCTCCACTTCTGCCTTTATATCCTTTACAAGACAAAGCTCCTGCCAGTTTTCTGACGAATATTCAAGCTGCCTTTGTCTCATTTCAAGAAAGCTTTCTGCATCTGTTCCGCTTAAATCAGACAGTATGTACCACATGCTTTTATATTCACCCGAAGTGTATTCATCTCCTGTATATTTTGTTGTAAGGACAGTTATCACCGCATTTGCCACTATACAAATCAATAAAACTGTCAATATCAGCTTGTGGCTGAATAGTTTTTTTAATTCATATCTGTATAGCATATCTCACCACTTAGTCCCTCTCCATTCCAAAATGATACAGGTACACATCTTCTAACGATGGAACAGCCTCCGATGCACATTTTTCATCAACTCCATGTTCTGATATCAAATGTACTCTCGCTATTTCACCATCACTTGTAATATTGGATACCAAATATTTTTTCTCGAGTTTCTCCACATCATCCATATCACACACAAGCTCATAAACACTGTTTCGTATTTCCGAGGTCAGATTAGCAATCGTATCCGCTTTAACCAGCTTTCCAGACTTCAATAATATTACTTTGCGTGAAATCAATTCGATATCCGACACAACATGTGTTGCAATAAGCACAATTTTATTCTCTGAAATTTTTGAGATCAGATTACGTATTCTTATACGTTCCTTTGGATCGAGCCCTGCTGTGGGCTCGTCCAAAATCAAAACAGTGGGATTATTTAGTAAAGCCGATGCAAGGAGGATTCTCTGCTTCATGCCTCCGGAATATGCATTTAATTTTTTGCCCAGCTCATCCTGCATATTCACCTGAGACGCAGCCCACATTATAAGATTTTTTCTGTCCTTCTTTGGGATATCCTTAAGTGCTGCCATATATGACAAAAACTCCGCTCCCGACATATTCGGACATACCAGTTGCTGTTGTGGCATATATCCCAATATACTGCGGTATTTTCTGCCAAGAGCACCTATCTCCTGACCGTTATATACCACCTGCCCTGCTGAAGGCGGCAGTACTCCGACTATTATATTCATTAGTGTGCTTTTCCCCGCACCATTCGGTCCTAATAAGCCATATATTCCCGGTTCAAGTTTCAATGAAACTCTGTCCAGTACTGTTTTTGCTGAATATTTTTTTGTTACCGATCTTATCTCAAGCTGTAACTTTTCACTATCCATAATATACCTTACCCCATATTTGATCTAATAAACTATCGAGTAATCATTACCTCCATTGAGGAAACTCTCCAGTGACATATATCTAAGCTCAAATTTACCACTATAAGATGTCTGTCCCTCTTTCATATCAACAGGATAACTATAAACAAAGCCCATATTTCCAGCACTATCCACACCAATATTTCTATAGTCCTCTGTAAAATTGCTCCTTATCTCTGAAAGTTTGCAATCTTGTGGATCAAAATAAAAATAATGGATTATTTTCCCCGTATCCTTATCCCTGACATCGAGCAGTATTCCCTTATCTCCAACCGTGGTAATTCCTGCACCCCACGCATTATCCCCCGCGCTTTGTGGTGAATAGACAACGTTCTCATTTCCCGATGTAATATCAAGCTGCATGATATCTCCACTTACTGAATTACATCCATACATATATCCATTTGTACTCACATAATATGTGCAGCCATCCGGATTTGCATCTATAATGCTTTTTCCGTCAAGTATGTCAGTCTGTTTTTCATCTTCTGAAAGTATCCCCTGTGCTATATCATACGAAAAACTCTTTTTATCAAATGTCCTGTAAATATTAATACTCTTTCCATCATAGCCGTTTAGCACAAACACACCTGTTGTGTCTATCTGATCTGATACGGCAGCCTGTTTTACCTCATCATTATCCAGATTAACAGCAAAAAGGATTGATTTACTTGAGTCACTTTCCTTAGTCTCGGCATCAAATGAATCACTGACATCAGTGTACGCTGCGACAAATATGTAGTTTCCATATACCCACGCGTCCGTTCCGAAATACTGTGCATCAAGTTCTGCCTCTGTTTTCTCATCTGTTCCCATCATGTCACGGCTTTTTATGACAAAATTCATGTTTTTATCGCTATGTGCAATATAATATATACGGTCATTATATACTGATAACAGCTTTTCATATACTATCCATGCATCGCATTCTTCGTCAGTATGTGTACAATTTCCCTTTGAACATAATGCGACCGAGTATTGTGTATCAGCATCAAAATAATAGAGTATATCTTCTCTGGTATAGATAATACCTGACTCAGTAAAAAGACATTCTACTGTTCCTGTAGCAAGTTTTCCCTGCTGACTGGAACTTAATGATATTGTGTCATTGCTTTGTGAATTTTCATTATTTGCCTGACATCCTGATAATACACATACAAACATCAAGCATGTAATCAGTGCTTTCTTTGGTATTCCTGTAACAACCATACTTCACACCTCCATCTATTCTCCTAGCTGACGGTTCATCTCTGCTACAATATCATCAATTCCTGCCGCTTTTAGATCAGAATTAAATTTCTCATAATATTCTTCCCAATTACTGCAGCCCGACGACTCATGATTATTAAAATCATACAAAGAATACAGTCTGTTTAATGAAGAATAGATTTCCGTTACTGCCTCATACTGTTTTTCAACAGCCGATGTATCAAATACAAAATCGTACGCCTCCATCTTCACGCGGAGTTTATCAATATCAGATCTGACTGTTGATGCTTCCGGATCCATGAAAGGCTCCATATTTGTACAAATAGAAAGGTTTCCAAGCGGAATACTATATAATCCCATGTCTGCCCACTCTTTATCCGTCTGATATGTATTTCCATCTGTTATATAATCTTTGTCTATTATGCCGTATAACAACAGCTCTGATATTTCCTTTGTGGTATTTACTCTTGTCAGAAAATCAAGTGACTGCTCTATATGATCCGAGTCTGATAGTATCACACTGCTTTGTATGGAAATATTACCTGCCTCATCACCATACGGTATCTTTATGAGCGTTCTTCCACTCGAACTGCTCCACATATCAAGTGAATCAGCTCTCATAAGCGGAGTTACATTCCATGCTGCCATCATAAAATAATCATCACGACCTGACATATCATCAACCATTTTGGCATAACCTTTTTCGCCATAAGTATTAAGTGCCTTAATAAATTCATATGTCCTATTATCATCCATCAGATTTTCAACTTTTCCTGACTCATCACCACTCCAATTACCTATATATGTACTGCTGTCATACATGGTTACCGGTACATCTGTTTCAAACACCGACCATCCATATATAAATGGTATAAGCTCCGGTTTTTGTTCTTTTACCTTCTCAAATACCGGTTCAAGCTCTTCAAGTGGCTTTGCCAGATCTTCAACCGTAAGGTCAAGATCTATCATCGTTTCTCTATCAACAATCCAGCCTTCGCATCTCTCCACAACAGATCCCACTCCATACCAGTGTCCGTCCTCTTCCATGAGCGTCCAGTATTTATCATCTATGGCTTTTTTAAGGCTTTTGCCCTTCCCTGTAGAGAGATAATCTGTCATGTCATACACCATTTCTTTTGGCATGCTGTTCGTTATGCTTCCATAAACAGAACAGACTATATCCGGCTGTATTCCATTTTCTTCTACATATTTTATAAAATCCGATATTGTATCCACCAGTGTATATTCCCATGGAATCTGTGCTATTACAATATCGTAACTGCATCCATCATCCGCTAAACTTTCATTTACTTTTTCTATAATATCGTCCCTGTACTCCTTATCAGTCAAGATCAAAATCGTATCATCTGAAATATCTGCTTTCTTTACGCTTTTCACCCACGCAGCCTGATCTATATCACCAAAATCATAATAATATTTCGCCTGATCTTCATTGACTATCTCAGTAGCATCCGTAGCCACAGTGCTCTTTTTACTGTTATCCTGTTTATTGCTGCAGCCTGCTATAAGTCCTATAGTTACTGCAAATGTAAGCCCCAATGCCATTATTCTGTTTCTCATAAAAATCCCTCCTACTTTTACACTCTTGCTGATCATTATTTTCTATATACGTCCATCCTTTATCATTATTATACGGTCACACATATCTGCTACCTTATTATCATGAGTTACAACAACCACTGTTTTTCCACTTTCCCTTTGTGTCCTAAGTATATTCATAACCTCAATACCTGTTGCCTCATCAAGTGCTCCTGTTGGTTCATCTGCTAATATGACACCCGGATCTTTTACAAGCGCACGAGCTATCGCCACTCTCTGTTGCTGCCCACCTGAGAGTTGATTGGGATATGATTTTATCTTATTTTGTATATCAAGTTCTTTTAAGACAGTCTCTACCTTTTGTTTTACCTGTTTATGTGTAAAATTTTTAAACCTAAGCGTAAGTGCAACATTATCGAACACATTACAATCCTCAATAAGAGCAAAATATTGTACTATAAAGCCAATATCATTTTTTCTGTAAGCATATAACTTCTTTTTATTTTTAAAATCCAGTTCCTCACCATCATACAAAAGACTTCCACTATCCATTGTCATAAGACCACCCATTATGTTTAAAAGAGTGGATTTTCCAGAACCTCTTTCCCATAATAGCCACCATTTCTCCTGAATGTATGACATCAGAAACTCCTTTTAAAGCCTCTACTCTTGCATCTCCTTCGCCAAAACTTTTATGGATATCTCTAAATTCTATTTCTGCCATGTTTTTCTCCCATTATCATTTTTAAAAAAAATCCTATAATCTTTGCACCGCCCAAAAACACAGTTAAAAATAAGGAAGTTCCAATATCATATATCTTAAATGTTACCGCTTTACCCAATATCCCTATCGGTATAAATATAACTATCCCTGCTAAATATCCCATAACCGAAATTTTTAAATAATCAAAAACTATATCTCCCAATATCTGTAGATGGCTAAACCCCATCATGTCTTTTATTGATATCTCCTTTTTCTTATACATAAGCCACATTGATACAATTATCACTGTCGAAAGCCAAAAACTTATCAAAACCAGTATAAAAAGATATTTTGTCATATTTGAATTTTCAAATATTTTCGAAAGCACACTCTCCTGTATAAGTGTATTTGAATAAAATTCCCCTTTTCCAGCAGCAAAACTCTGTAAGTGCGATACATTTGAATCTATTCTCCATTTATATCTGCTATCCATAATCATCTGCTGTCCGCTATTTCCAAACTCTATTGCTTTGCTAAAATTTATATATATCATGTCATTTATTCTGCTTTCATATTCTACGCCCATAATACCAGCTACTCTAAATGACTCTCCCTGTATATCAATGTACCCCTGTCCTTTCATTATGTATATTTGAGATTGAAGATTTTTCCCAACAACTGCACAATTTTTAGTACCATTTTTTATAAAAAGCTCATCAAAATTGCCTGCTATCATATGAGGCCGCTTAAAATTTCCCTGTCCGTAAATACCTTTTATTTCATAGTTTTCATCCCACACATTTGTATAGAGAACAGCATTTTTCAAGTTATCCGACTTAAAATACTCTTCCCAAAAATCATCATTACAATCCGACACTACAATAGTAGCTGCATAATCCGAGTAATTACGCCTGCTTTCTTCCCTATTCTGCCTATCCGTCCGCATAGTTCCCAACATGGTTAATGAACATACTGACATAGCCCAAAAACTAATAAACAAAAGCAATGTTCCTTTTCCAAGTCTTATTTTCATTACATCACTCCTTCCTGCGCATAAGTTCCTCAATGTTTATATTCATCAATTTTATCGCAAGAAGTATGCACACTATAAGATAAATAAAAATGTTCGCAACAGCTAAAACTACCAAAGGCATATAATTAAGTGAACCACCTGACTGCATTTTTATAAGCCACCAATTTATACAAAATGCCGGAATAAAAAGTATCAGCATTTCCAATATATAAGGCACTACTATATTAGCTATAGGTGAGCCATTTGCTATATATATTGCATATACACGCATATTACTTTGTATTCGATTTGCAGCTGTAGCTATAAGACAGAATATCGTAAATATAATTATAAGTATTGTCATCATTGTAAAAACATGTATCGTTGTGTCTGTTTCATTTTTTAACAAAGTCATTCCGAAGCTCATAGATGAAAAGTATAACTTATAAACATCATATTTTTCAGAAAGCTTATTACAATACTGTATTGCTTCTTCATATGTATGACCATCTTTAACAGCAATATGTGAGGTATTAATAGCCTCTGAGAACTGAGAAAATGCATATTTCATCCTAAGTTCTGGGTTTTCAGGTTCATACAAAATATTCATTCCAACAGGACAAATAATATGATCATCCAACATCTGTACGTCTTTTCCCATCTCGGTTGTCGGTATCCATTGTCCACTCTCTACAAATCCAGCAACATATGCATGATATGACCAGTCCCCCATACTCATATCCGGCAAATATATCAGTATTTCATCCCCAACATTAAAATATTCTTCATAATCTGCCCCCAGTAAAACAGGAATTCTGTTTGCTGGTGAATCTATTGCTAAATTATCATCATTCCAGCCATCACCGCTGGATAATTTTATATCTAAATATTTATATGCCTGATAATTTAGCTGGACTGACTTTATGTATATTGAATCATTTTCTTCATCCATAAAATCACCGGTTGAATAATAATTTTCGGGAACAAATTTTTCGTATTTATTTTCTCCTACTTTTTCATCAAATGTTGACTTGTCCACATAAATATTCTGCCAGCTTCTCCACGTCACGAAATCAAAAATTTCGTTATCAGTCAGTTCATTCATAAAAGCATTGAGTCTCTTATATCCATCTGATTCCTGTGCTATTTTGCTCATTATATTTATGTCAGACATATCTATATTTGCTGCATACCATTTTCTTCCGGCTATTTCGTCTACTGAATTTACTTCATCATTATTTCCTATATCAATATAGTATGTCAGAATGGTAATAAAGAGGAAAAAGCATATCACAAATTCAGCCATAAGCAATAGATTGACATATATATTATGATAAAAACTTCTAATCGTCTCTTTTATAACCAATGTTATATTCATATTAATCTTTATCTCCCGGTGCTAACTTTGATTCAGTTCCATTTATATAAGTTTTTTCATACTTTTGATCAGCTTCCAAATATACATCATCATCAGATACACTCATTCTTTTTCCTTCTTGTGCCATAAACTTATCCAAAACAGTGTCAGTATCACCATCAAAAAAAATGAAACTAAATTTACCCTCAAATTTATGAAATTCTTTCTCTCCAACATTCTTTACTTCACTTTGATCATATTGCAGTTTAGCTATATTTTCATAATCAGGCCATGTCAGTTTATCACTGTATACATTGTAGCTATACATCCAAATATCTTCATCTCCAACCGTAATATTTTGATTATATCTTGGATAAATAGCATTCAAATCCAAATATTCATCTATCGAATCTGCAATCGGCTTTGCGTCAGGATCATTATTTTGGTTCGAATTTTCACTTTTCCCGCATGCTGCAAAAGTTAGTAAAATTATTAATATGAAGTTTAACAAATATATTTTTCTTTTCATCAAGAACCCCCCTACTTCTCCACTCTTGGTCTCTTTGGCTGATGTAATATGCCTCTGCAATGAACAGCATCAGCAAACGCTCTCCTTACTGCCAGTATAAATCCATGCCCATTTTTTACAATATGTTTTGCAGAACTGGTAAGAATCTTGCAGAATTGGTAATTTTGAACATTAAAAAAGAGCCTATAATAAGACTCTTTGTACTAATTTGGTATTATAACCGACACTGAAAATTCTTTCTCATCATACTCAATATCCATATACCCATTATTATTTTCAACTATCTGTCTGACATTTTTCAGACCGAATCCATGCTCATCAGCATTTTTATTCTTTGTTGTGACAATTTCCTCTCCCTGCTTTTTTATAGCACCATCATAAGTGTTTTTAATTGCTATAATAAAATTGTCACTGTCATTAGTGCATTTTACCTTTATGATCTTCTGTCCATCACACTTCTCACATGCCTCTATCGCATTATTTAGAAGATTAGAAAGCAACGTTACCACTTCCTCAGAATCTAATTTAATAGCAGATAGATCATTTATCCTGCTTATGAACAATATCCCTGCATCCATTGCCTCCTGATATTTTACATTTAATATAGAATTTATAATGGTATTATTCGTATCAATATAGTCCATATCATGCAAAACTTTGTGTGTTATATTCTGTAAATATTCATTGAGCTTATCATATTCATGGGCATTGCACAGTGATTGTATACATGCTATCTGATTTTTATATTCGTGCGACTGCTGCCTTTGTTTTTGCATACGCTCATTTATGGAGCCGTACACATCCATCTGTCTTTTTATATCCGCATCAAGCAGTGCATGCTCTCTCTCCTGATATCCCCTCTTTCCTATGCTGTGCATAAAATAAAACATAAAAATATTTATGAATATAAGACCTATTGTAAGAAATGACAACAGCTTCTGTAATACCGGTTCATCTATATAATCTGTACATTTTACTATGGCAAGCACAACCATTATTGAAAATATCGGTATTACGGAAAATATCACCCACTCCTTCTCTTCTATATACTTGGAATAAGTCAGCTTGAAGGTCTTATACATTACAAAAATGACAGTCAGAAATATCAGCTTGGAAAATACTGTCAGAATAAAGTTCTGAAAATTTACACCATCTATCCCAAGTAATAATTCCTTTTTTGCCATTATCGCTATAACATCAGCCAATATGAGTAATCCCTGTGATATAGCAGATATAACAAGAGCTTTTACAGCTTTCCAATTCCAATACAGTTTTGCGGCTATCGCAGATGTGACTATGATCAATATTTGTTTTAAGACCATGTAATCACCGAAAAAATAATCCGTCACATATGATATCAGACTTAATATTACAATATATCTCAATCCTTTTGCTGATAATATCGCATCTGTTTCATCTTCTTTTGCAAAAATATCACAGAACATGAAAAAACAGATTGTCTCAATTGTAATTATAAGCAAATTCAAAGCTGTACCTATCATCATAGCATTCCCTCATATTTGGCCAGCCTGCTGCTGACCTCTTTAAACTTTGCCCTTGCCACAGGAAGTTCATATCCGTTATCAAGTGTCATTGATGTCTTGTTCAATCGCCTTACATGCTTTATATTTACAAGAAAGCTCTGGTGTATCCTTACAAAATCTTCTGACAAAGTGCCAATTATTCCATTTATCGTGCCATACAGGGTGTATTTATCACCATTTTCCATAAAAAAGGTCAGTGTATGCAATGAGCTCTCCATATACAATAATTTGTCCAGATTTATGCTTCTGCTTCCTTCACGGAATTTTAAAATAACCTCTTTAGGTTTATAATTTATCTTCTCAAAAACAGCATCCAGACTCTCTATGATAAGTTCCCTGTATTTTGGGTCGGTCTTGAGCAGATATCTTATTGCATCAACCTGATACCCTTCTATGGCATATTTTATAAATGCTGTTGAAAATATAATGTTTGTGCCAGTATCTGTCTGCCTTATCTTTCTGGCAATCTGGATACCATTCATACCATCCATGTTTATATCCAGATATACGATGTCATACCTGACACCCGCCTCGCATTTGTCAAGAAGCTGACTTCCGTTTTCAAATGTATCTATCGTGTAAAAAATACTATGCCCGTCACAATACTCTCTTATTGTACTATCCAGTTTCTCTATGAACTGCTTTTCATCATCACAGATTGCAATTTGTATCGTTCTCATATCAATTATTTATCCGGTAATGTGCCTTTCCAATGTGATCCCTCTTCTATCCCGTTTGCCGTAAGCCATTCATCCTCAACCTCTACATGGCGCTGTCTGCCGTTTTCGTCCTCGAGATAAACCACGCATTTTGCTTTTGCGCCGTCCGCTCTTTCCTCACAGCCAAAATCAGCCTCATATATGTGTGTTACTGTATACGCCACTATGCTCTGCCCTCCTTCGTATAATTTCGCATGCCATAAATATATAGAAACTTCCCACATGTACAGGTGGATGTGTCCACTCTAAAATATCATGTGGGAAGCTGTTTATCAACTATATTTATGATTATAATGCTGCTTTAATCGCTGCAAGCAGCTCATCATATGTCTCATATGCAGGAAGCTCAGGGTAGTCCTTCTTGATGGCATCTGTGCTTCTGAAAAGGAAACCTGCCTTGCTGGCCTGTATCATGCCTAAATCGTTGTGGCTGTCACCGCTTGCGATGGTATCGTATCCGATAGACTGCAGTGCCTTTACAGTTGTAAGCTTTGACTGCTCACATCTCATTCTAAAGCCTGTAATCTCGCCATCTTCAGCAACCTCAAGCTCGTTACAAAAGATTGTCGGCCAGCCGAGCTTCTTCATGAGCGGGCCAGCAAACTGTGAAAATGTATCACTGATGATGATTACCTGTGTAATTGAACGAAGCTCATCCAAAAACTCCTTTGCGCCAGGCATTGGATCTATCTTTGCGATTGTCTCCTGGATTTCTTTTAATCCGAGTCCGTGCTCCTTTAAAATATTTATTCTATAGTTCATGAGCTTATCATAATCAGGCTCATCTCTTGTTGTCTTCTCAAGCTCAGGAATGCCTGTCTCCTTTGCAAATGCAATCCAGATTTCAGGTACCAATACTCCCTCAAGGTCTAAGCATACAATATTCATTTTGATTCCTCCGTGTGTTTTATTCTGTGGATTTCGATGAAACTCAATATAATTGTCATGTAACTATTTAAGCAGCCTTGAATAGTTACATGATATTTAGTTCACCGATTTAATCCAGTAAAGTATATCATACAAGCCGACGGTCTACAATAGAATTATACGTGATTTTTCAAAGGATTTTTCAGTAAATCATTATTACCGTCCATTACGCTCGCTGGCTTTTGCACGCGCACCGGCTTCCGCCGAGAAGACGCCCTCATCATCTATGATGTTTCCGCTCTCAACATGCTTTTTCAATATATTGTTAAATGCATAATCCCAGATTTTCTCTGAGCCAAGTGCTGTGCGCTTATTTCTGCCAAGTATCTGCGACAGCTTTACACTGTGCTCACGCCATGAAAGCCCGCCCGATGCATCGTTTAGGAGCATTGGCTGGATATTGTCCATGGTGCGGGCAAATCTGGCTTCCGGTGTCTGCTGCGCCTCAAATTCCTCCCACAGCTCTAAAAGCGGCTCACCCTGTTCCTTTGGCAAGAGTCCGTATATACGCTCCGCCGCCTTCTGCTCACGCTCATGCTGTGTGGCCTTGCCTGCCTCATCATATGCATATGTGTCTCCTGCGTCAATCTCTACTATGTCGTGTATCAAAAGCATTCCTACTGTCTTTAGCACGTCTATCTTCTCATTGGCATACTCGCTCAATAGCATGGTCATGATAGCCATATGCCAGGCATGCTCCGCATCATTTTCCTTGCGGCTTGCATCAGCTAAATAAGTCTGGCGGAATATCTCCTTTTCCTTGTCGATTTCTCTGATGAAATCAAGCTGTTTTTCTAATCTTTTGTCTTTCTCATTTTCCTGCATTATTGTATCTCCACGTTAATTCTCATCATATTTGCAAATCTGCATCTTTTTACTATTATGATCAAAGGGTCAAAATACCTTTTGACCCTCATATCACTATTATGAATTAACCAATAATTTTGTCAAGCGGTCAATACAAATTACAGCGCATCCTTCATTGCTTTAACATACTCACCGACATACTTTGGTGAAGCCTCACCATACTCATCGATTATCTTGATGATGGCAGAGCCCACAATGGCACCATCCGAGATATCTGCCATCTTCTTTGCCTGCTTGGGTGTTGAAATGCCAAAACCGATAGCACATGGCACATCTGTGTTTTCTCTGATTACCTTGACTATTGAAGCCAGATCTGTCTTAATCTCGCTTCTTGTACCGGTGACTCCGAGGCTTGAAATCACATAGATGAAGCCGGTTGCCTCCTTTGCTATCATCGCAATGCGATTCTTTGATGTAGGTGCGATAAATGAAATGAGATCCACATCATATTTCTCGCAGAGTGGTAAAAACTCTTCCTTTTCCTCATATGGGATATCCGGCAGAATGAGTCCGTCAATGCCTATTTCCTTACATGTACTGATAAACTTTTCTGCGCCGTAGGAGTAAACCACGTTTGCATATGTCATAAAAACCATAGGGATTGTGACATCTTTTCTCAAATCTCTCACAAGGTCAAAAACCTTGTCAGTGGTGACTCCGGCTGCAAGTGCCTTTATGTTGGCGCCCTGGATTACAGGTCCCTCTGCTGTAGGATCAGAGAATGGAATTCCAAGCTCTATAAGGTCTGCTCCGTTTGCAACTGCTTCTCTTACGATTTTTGCGGTTGTCTCTAAATTTGGATCACCGCAGGTGATAAATGGTATAAATGCCTTGCCGTTTTCAAACGCACTTCTTATCTTACTCATAAATATTCTCCCCTCTGTATCTTGCTATTGCCGCGCAGTCCTTGTCGCCTCTGCCTGAAATAGTAACAACGATTATCTTGTCCTTGTCCATTGTAGGCGCCAGCTTCATGGCATATGCCACTGCATGTGAGGACTCGATTGCAGGGATGATTCCCTCTGTCTTTGCGAGGTATTCAAAAGCATTTACCGCTTCATCGTCTGTTACCGGTACATATTTTGCTCTTCCGATATCGTTCAGATATGCGTGCTCCGGTCCGACTCCCGGATAGTCAAGTCCTGCAGAAATTGAATAAACCGGAGCGATCTGTCCGTATTTGTCCTGACAGAAATATGACTTCATGCCGTGGAAAATACCAAGACGGCCTGTATTTACTGTAGCTGCAGTCTCAAATGTATCTATTCCTCTTCCTGCTGCCTCGCAGCCGATGAGCTCTACGCCCTCATCCTCTATGAAGTTGTAAAAGCTTCCGATGGCATTTGAGCCGCCGCCCACACATGCGATAACCGCATCAGGCAGTCTGTGCTCCTTTTCAAGCATCTGCTCCTTGATTTCCTTTGAGATGACCGCCTGGAAATCTCTTACGATGGTAGGGAACGGATGTGGTCCCATAACTGAGCCCAGGCAGTAATGTGTGTCTGAAATTCTCTTGGTCCACTCTCTCATTGCCTCCGATACGGCATCCTTTAATGTGGCTGTACCTGATGTAACCGGGATAACCTCTGCTCCGAGCAGACGCATGCGGTATACATTGAGCGCCTGACGCTTTGTGTCCTCCTCGCCCATGAATACGACACATTCCATACCCATAAGGGCTGCGGCCGTTGCTGTAGCCACGCCGTGCTGACCGGCTCCGGTCTCAGCTATCAGGCGGGTTTTACCCATTTTCTTTGCAAGAAGTGCCTGACCTAATACGTTGTTGATCTTGTGGGCTCCCGTATGGTTTAAATCCTCTCTTTTAAGGTATATTTTTGCTCCACCGAGATCCTTTGTCATCTTTTCTGCGTAGTACAGTCTCGATGGTCTTCCTGCATAATCGTTGAGAAGCTCTGTAAGCTCTCTGTTAAATTCAGGATTGTTTTTGTAATAATTGTATGCTTCTTCTAATTCTTTAACGGCATTCATGAGGGTTTCAGGAATGTACTGTCCTCCGTGAATACCAAATCTTCCGTTTGGATTTGTCATGATGTTTTCCCTTCTAATGTATATTTGTAAATATTTTGTTTTCTGTACTGAATAGTTACAGATATTCTTAAAACCATGAAGATGCTTATATATAGCTCTATCAGCTTAATCGCAATTCATCAAGCTTAGCCTTTTTGTCATCAGCTCTCATCAGTGTCTCTCCGATAAGCACTGCGTCAGCTCCGATTTCACGTATTGCCCTGATATCATCTGTGCTCTTTACACCGCTTTCCGATACAAATATGATGTCATCTGAAATCAGGTCACGAAGCTTTCTGCTGTTAGCTGTATCAACTGTAAAATCCTTCAGATTGCGGTTGTTGACACCTATTATTCTGGCACCGGCTCTTACCGCCATCCCTGCCTCTTTTTCATCGTGTATCTCCACAAGAGCGCTTATGCCAAGACTGTCACAGATTTTTATGTATTCACCAAGCTGCACCTCTGACAGTATGGAGCAGATTAAAAGCACCGCAGCGGCACCGAGTGTCTTTGCCTGATATATCTGATATTCATCAACCGTAAAATCCTTTCGGATGCACGGAATCGAAACCGTTTTTGCAATCTCCTTAAGATACTCATCCGAGCCTAAAAACCATTTCGGCTCTGTCAGTACCGAGATGCAATCCGCACCTGCCTTCTCGTATTCCCTTGCAATTTCAAGATATCTGAAATCCGGCTCTATAAGCCCCTTTGACGGCGAAGCCTTCTTGCACTCGCATATGAAGCTCAAGCCATCCTTTTTGAGTGCTTTTTCAAATGCAAAATCATAAAGCTTTTCGTTTTTCGTCTGAATCGCGATATTTTTCATTTCCTCAAGGCTTATTTTTTTCTTGTCCTCTGCCACGCGAAGCCTTGAATATTCTGCAAGCTGGTCTAAAATATTCATCACTTTTCCTTTCCTGTTTTGTGTGCTTAGCTGTTGCTTACCTCAATGAGCTTATCGAGTGTTTCAAGTGCTTTTCCTGAATCAATGATTTTTACTGCAAGCTCGATACCCTCTTTCATGCTGTCGGCCTTTCCTCCTATATAAAGTGATGCGCCTGCGTTCATGAGTACTGCATTTCTCTTGTGCCCCTTCTGTCCGCCTAAAATATCACGTACAATTTTCGCATTTTCCTCAGGTGTACCGCCTTTTAAATCCTCCTTTGTACAGCGCTCAAAGCCGAAATCCTCCGGTGAGATTACTGTGGTTCTGAACCATCCGTCCTTTATCTCGCATATCTTGGTCGGTGCGCTCATGGAAATCTCATCGAGCTTATCCATGCCATATACTACCATTCCACGCTTTACTCCGAGGCTTACAAGCACCTGTGCAAGCGGCTCTACAAGGTACTCATCATACACTCCCAGAAGCTGCATGGCCGGTGAACCCGGATTTGTGAGCGGTCCTAAAATATTGAATACTGTTCTAAAACCAAGCTCTTTTCTGATAGGTCCGACATATTTCATTGATGTGTGATATTTCTGTGCAAAGAAGAAGCACATGCCGACTTTATTTAAAAGCTCTACACATTTCTCAGGGCTCTGGTCTATTTTGACACCGAGCGCCTCAAGACAGTCTGCTGTACCGCATAATGAAGAGGCTGCCCTGTTTCCGTGCTTTGCCACCTTCATGCCACCTGCTGCCGCAACAAGTGCTGAGGTTGTTGAAATGTTGAAGCTCTGTGCATTGTCTCCGCCTGTTCCCACGATTTCGAACACATCCATACCTGTTTTCACCTGTACCGCATGCTCTCTCATGGCCGCTGCACAGCCTGCGATTTCGTCTGTTGTCTCAGCCTTTGCGCTCTTTGTTGAAAGAGCTGCAAGAAAAGCTGCATTCTGGGTTGATGTTGTCTCACCGCCCATGATCTCATTCATCACTTTATATGCCTCGTCATATGTGAGGTCTTCTTTGTTTACGATTTTTACTATGGCTTCTTTGATCATGATTATGTCCTCCTGCATTCCGATGATATTTCGTTTATAATTTTGTTTATGATTTTGTTCTGCTATTTGTTTTCAATTCAACAACTAATATATAAATTCATTAAACGCTGCAATTTTCAATTAAGCTTTGATAAAATTACTAAGCATCTGCTTTCCGTCCGGTGTCATGATTGACTCCGGGTGAAACTGCACACCGTATATCGGATATTCCTTGTGCTCAACAGCCATGATCTCACCATCATCTGTAGTGGCTGTAATCTTTAGGCAATCAGGCATCGTGTCCGCATCTGCAGCAAGTGAATGGTAACGTGCTACCTTTGCTTTTTTCGGGCAACCCTTGAATAAAAGGCTTTCTGTGTCAAACGATACATCCGATTGCTTTCCATGCATGAGCTCCTTTGCATATGTGACTGTCGCACCGTATGCTGCACATATCGCCTGATGGCCGAGGCACACGCCAAGGATTGGGATTTCCTTTCCAAGCTCCTTTGCCACAGCTATTATCACGCCCGCATCCTCAGGCCTTCCCGGTCCCGGTGATAATATGATGCGGTCAGGCTTTAAAGCCCTAATCTCTTCAACTGTCATCTCATCATTTCTGATTACTCTGATATCAGGCTCTATCTCGCCGATCAGCTGATACAGATTGTAAGAAAAGCTGTCGTAGTTATCAATCAGTAAAATCATTCTTCCACCTCCTGTGAGACTTCCAGTGCCTTAAGAGAAGCCTTTGCCTTGTTTATGCACTCCTGAAATTCCTTCTCAGGATCTGAATCCGCAACGATTCCCGCTCCGCTTCTCACGAAAACCTTGCCGTTTTTCTTGTAGGCAATACGGATTGCAATACATGTGTCCATATTTCCTGTAAAATCTATATATCCAATCGCGCCACCGTAAATGCCTCGCTTGTTGTCCTCAAGCTCTCCGATAAGCTGGCACGCTCTGATTTTTGGCGCTCCTGAAAGTGTTCCTGCCGGAAGCACGGCCTCTATTGCATCGAGTGCGTCGTACTCTTCTCTTATCTCTCCACGCACTGTCGAGCCTATATGCATCACATGTGAATATCTCTCTATGGAATGAAGCTTTTCTACCTGTACACTTCCGAATTTGCTCACCTTTCCCAGGTCATTTCTTCCAAGGTCCACGAGCATATTGTGCTCTGCGAGCTCTTTTTCATCCTTAAGCAGCCCTTCCTCAAGCTTTTTGTCCTCCTCTGCTGTGGCACCTCTCGGCCTCGTGCCTGCCAGCGGGAATGTGTGAAGCACTCCATTTTCAAGCTTCACAAGTGTCTCCGGAGATGCTCCAGCAACCTCCACATCGGTTCCCGAAAAATAAAACATGTACGGTGAAGGATTTATCGTTCGAAGCACGCGGTAGGTATCAAAAAGGCTTCCCTCAAACGGTGCGCTCAATCTGTTTGATAAAACTATCTGGAAAATATCCCCCTCTTTGATATGGTGCTTTGCCTTCTCGACCATCTCACAATACTGCTCCTTTTCAAAAAGCGGTGTGACATCGCCCAGCAGCTTACCACCCATATTCTGTTTTTTCTCTCCGTGCATCAGAAGCTCCCTAAGCTGCTTTAGCTCAACAATCGCTTTGTTGTAGCCTGTTTCCGGAGCATCAAGTGACATATTTGCGATTAGTATTATCTTCTGGCACAGATTGTCAAATGCTATTACCTTATCAAAAAGCATCAGATCAACATCCTTGAAATCCTCTGTGTCCCTTGCTTTTCCTCTGATGCTTTTCTCCTTGTAGCCCAGATAATCATACGAAAAATAACCTACAAGGCCACCTGTAAACGAAGGCAGATAATCAAATTTCGGACTCTTGTACTCTGAAAGAAGCTGTCTGATGTACTCTGAAGGATTTTCCGTCTCCACCGAAAGCTTTCCAAGCTTCATGTGACCATCTATGCAGTTAATCTCAAGCTTTGGATCATATCCCAAAAATGTATATCTTCCCCAGGCTTCATTGGCCTGTGCTGATTCAAGCAGATAACAATGTGTTGAAACATTCTGCAGAATCCTCATAGCCTCTATAGGTGTGATAAAATCTGATAATATCTCACAGCTTACAGGGAGAATGTCATACTTCCCGGTTTTTGCTATTTCTTTAACTTCGGTCAGTGTAGGTGAAATTTTCATATGCTTGCCTCCAAATTTTGTGTGGTAGTGAATAAATGTCCAATGTTTAACCGTGAACAAAACGTCCAACATACAAGCTCGAATTCGCCTTTTCAAGGCTTCTCCGCAGCTTGCGCTGCTACAATTCTCGCTTTATGTTGTGCAGTCCAGTGTTTAACCGTGAACAAATGCCCAACATACAGCTCGAATTCGCCTTTTCAAGGCTTCTCCGCAGCTTACGCTGCTACAATTCTCGCTTTATGTTGTGCAGTCCAATGTTCGTTCGCAAGCTTGCATGCGAGCATGCAGACTTGCAAACTCCATTGTACCTCTTTGTTCACTAAAAAACGCCCCTGACAGAATTTTAGTTCTGTCAAGGACGAATAATTTTAACTATCCGCGGTGCCACCTTGAATTCACGATAAAGCTCGTGCGCTTGGCAGGATACCAACATATCCCGGGCAAATGACGTATGCCCTCACGTCGCAGAATACTCTGGATATCTGGATGAATGATAAATCCATTTGACTGCGCCCTCAGCGGTCCATTTGACAACTTGTTTCACACCTGATTCTCAGCACCACAGGCTCTCTGTAAGGGCATCATTGCCGTTATCTCCGCTTCAACGGTTTACAATTTATTTAATTGTCGAAACAGTTTAAACTGTTTTCACTTCTTTAATGTTTTAATACTTTATCTCGCTAAATTTGTTTAGAGTTTATCACTCCTGTTTGTGTTTGTCAACATACATTTTAAAATAAATTGTATGTTTAAAGGGCCAACAACTACATAACAGCAAAGCTTAATATGATAAAAAAGCATGTAATATTCTGCTCTAATGCATCTTCCAACTCTTCCTCATCATATCCTACAGAAAGTGATACAAAACCGAAATCATAAGCATCTTTTACTGTTTCCACATGATGTCTCCATAGTACAAATCCGAAGATTGCAGGAAATTCATTTTGTAAATAGAGACTTAACTGCTCTACATTTCCTTTTCCCATTTTTCTTCAAAAGCAGATATTATGGTCTCCATTTGTTTGAAAGCACGATGTAAATATAAAAAACAGGCTTTATTTTTGAGCTGTTTTGGGGTTTATACTGATTTCAGCTACTTTTTGCCTGGTCTTTTCCAGACATTTTGCTGTGTTTTGGGTGCTGTTTTTGAGATTTCTGCAGTTTCAGCTACCTTTTGCCTGGTCTTTTCCAGACATTTTGCTGTGTTTTGGGTGCTGTTTTTGAGATTTCTGCAGTTTCAGCTACCTTTTGCCTGGTCTTTTCCGGACATTTTGGATAATGTCTATATAATGGTGTAAATTACAAATCTATATAAAAAGAGCCAAGTGCTCATCTTTCAGTTATAATTAAGTTACCACACAAAACATAATTGAAAGGATGAAACCCATGGCTCAATTACATTTTACATTAGATAGTGATTTTTTTGTAGGACTTTTTTCAGAAACTAAAGATGAAGCATTTGGCAAGCTTATGGAAGCTTTACTTAATCAGGTTCTTCAAGCTGAATCTACCGAACAACTTGGTGCTAATAACTATGAACGTTCACAAGAACGTTCTGATTACAGAAACGGAACCCGGACAAGGTCATTAACTACTCGCATCGGAAAGATTGAATTACAAGTTCCTAGACATCGTAATGTCCCATTTAAGACTTCCTTATTCGAGAATTACCAGCGTAATGAGCAAGCTTTAATTACAACCATGATGGAAATGGTAGTGCAGGGTATATCAACCAGAAATGTCAAAAAAGTAACTGAAGAACTCTGTGGAGAGTCTTTCTCTAAATCCACTGTTTCTGAAATTTGTAAGGAACTTGATGTTCCAATTAAACATTTCAAAGAACGTTTATTACCGGAACATTATCCATTTATTATTGTTGATGCAATATATTTAAAAGTTCGCGAAGATCATCGTGTCAAGTCCAAAGCATTGTTTGTCGCTATTGGGATAAACAATACAGGTCACAAGGAAGTACTCGGTTTTGAAGTATACGATTCTGAGAAAGTAAACACCTGGAAGGACTTCTTTGAAAGTCTTAAAAGTCGTGGCTTACGTGGCGTGGATATTGTGATATCAGATGCACACGCAGGGCTTGTTGAAGCAATAAAGGAATGCTTCTCTGGTTCTTCATGGCAGCGTTGTCAGGCTCATTTTACTAGAAATATAATAGATAAGTGTCCCAAAAAATACAGCACTGGTTTAGCTTCTGAATTGCGAGATATGTTCAATGCAACTACTATTGAAGAAGCCCGTCGCCTAAAAGAATCAATATACGATGAATATCAGGATGTTGCAAATGAAGCAATGGTTATCCTTGATGAAGGGTTTGAAGATAGCATTACAATCATGGCATTACCTTCAAAATATCGTATTGCATTAAGAACCAGCAACATAATAGAGCGTGAAAACAGAGAGATCAGAAGACGAGAAAAGGTCATTCAGATTTTCCCTAATACGGAATCTATTATACGACTGATTGGTGCAGTCCTTCAAGATGATCATAATGAATGGAGTGTAGGTCATAAAATCTTTGATATGAAAGAGTATTATGATAAACTAAGCTCCATTCAGTCAAATCTCTTGAAGATAAAAGTAGCGTAGATAAAACCACATAACTGAAAGATGAATTTACACACAAATTTGGACTTGACTACATTTTGCTGTGTTTTGGGTGCTGTTTTGGGGATTTCTGCAGTTTCAGCTACTTTTTCTCGGGTTTTCCCTGGCTTTTGGGCTGGGTTTTGGGTGCTGTTTTTAGGATTTCTGCAGTTTCAGCTACTTTTTCTCGGATTTTCGCAGGCTTTTGGGCTAGGTTTGGGTGCTGTTTTAGAAGTTTTAGAGATTACAGCTCCCCAAGTCCTTCCTACTGTCTGTGCTATCAACCTATGGCTATTGAACATTATGCTAATTTAGTCCTACTTTCTTAATAAAATCTATTAAATTCGCCTGACCTCATCCTTATACGGCAGGCAAAACTTAACCGCATCCGTCAAAAGTCGGTCTGACTCCAATGTGCTGTCCAGTGCATGGTCGAAATCATATAACGGAGCCATACTCACATACTCTCCTGTATCCGTATTTCTAAGCCATCCGAAATTACCGGCATGCCTGTCGCCATTTCCAATTACCGCATCTATAATAAGCATCTGTGCTCCGGCTTTTCCAAACAGCTCCATTATCGTCTGCTCATCAAAATCGTCTGGATCAAGTTCGTAAACCGGTGTGTTTTTGCACATTAATAACATAAAATCACCTTGCATTATATAAATTCGATTGATAACCATATTATAGTTATTATTAGATGTGTAATCAATCAAAAACACCGACTAATCTAAAGTCTGATTTTAGATTAGTCGGCATTCTGGTTTTCTATAAAATATACTCCATCTGGCGTTCCTTTGTCTTAAGCCCCATCTTCTCATAAAATTTCTCAGCAGATGTGTTTCCGCTCCATACATTGAGGGTGACCTCGTAGCAGCCGAGATGCTTTGCCTCATTCTTGACATATTCAAAAAGCTGCTCTCCGATATGCTGTCCCCTGGTCTTTACATCTACACACAGATCATCTATGAAAAGTGATGTAAACGGCACCATATTGTTGGAAAACGGCTGCTGTCTTATCTGACAGAATGCATATCCCATGCATACATCGTCATCATCTGCCGCAACATATATCGGCTTTGTATCGTCCTTTATCATTTTTGCAAGCTCTTCATTTGTATATTTTGTCGTCCCCGGGATAAAAATATCCGGTCTGATATCGGCATGGATCTGAAGCACCTGCTCTAACAATTCTATAAGTCTTGGTATGTCTTTTTCCTGTGCTTCTAATATTCATTTTTGAGAATCATCCTTCCTGTTGTCGCTAATGTATAGCAAATTGCTACTTTCTCGGTGTAGTGCAAATAATCTTAAAAAAATAATAGTTTTTATATTTCAGAATAAATCCAGCATATTATCGAGATAAATGTGCTCTCTGACATGTATCTGATACTGTGGTTTCGTCATATAGTAGAGCAGAAATTCCAGTATCATGGCACTTCCAAGCCCTCTTCCCTCTATTTTAAAATTGCTAAAGCCCATCGGCAGATAAGTATTTTTTATATCATCTATTCCTATAAAGCCGGGATTTTCCATTGCCTTCGAAAAGAGATATCCCTGCCCCGCATCAGGCGCAGTACAATAATGCTCCGGGCAATCCTCGCCCAGATTTTTGCGGCTAACCGTCTCGTAGCATTTCTTCCTGTCCATGCAGCCAAACCAGCAGCACTCATTGCACAAAAATTCTACTTTTTCCTTTTGATGCTGTGATAATGCTTTCAGTTTATCAAATGATTTGTTCAACCTGAAATCCGGTACCACATAGCTAAAATCCTCTCTGTTTAGCTCTTTTTCAAATTTACAAAAATCCGTCAGAACCTTTGTGGTTGAAGACACAAAATAAAAGTCAGGGTAGTTTTCTTTTATGTAATCAAGCAGAATATCTGAGTAGATGATTATGCCGTTTCCAAAGCCCCTGCTTCGCTCATTATCTCTGCCTATATCAAATATCCTGCACAGTTCGTTACATTTTTTGTCAGGAAGATGCTCCTTAGTAAGCAATGAATTGCTAAAGGTAAGTCTCGCGGATATCCCATATTCCTGCATCAGCTTAAGCACTTCCTTCGGATCGTGCTCACCAAAACCGACGCGGCCTCCGCCCCATATGCAGTCTGCCGGTGCACCGTATATTGAGCCTATGTCGCACCAGTCATAGAAATATTCCCGGTGCTTGCGGTACAGTGGGAGAAATTCTTTGTATAATTCATAAAATTCAAACAATCCCGGTAGATGATAATACGCTTTCATTTTGACTCCTTATTTTAATCCGTACCAGACTCTCAACAGACTCTAGTATACTTCTCCCAAATGTAAGTGTAAAATCCCGGAGCGTATTGTATGCTTTGATGCATATCTATATCACGCTCCGGGTTTTCTATTTACACCTGATTTAATTTAAGAAATTCTGTATGATAACTTCCTCTGCCTCTTCCTCTGTAAGTCCGAGTGTACGGAGCTTGAGAAGCTGCTCGTCGTTTATCCTGCCGATTGCTGCCTCATGGATGATAGCTGCATCGATATTTTTTGCCCTGATTTCAGGGATTGAACCGACCTCTGCATGATCCATGATGATAGAATCACACTGGATATGAGCCTGGCATTTGCTGTTGCCGATGGCATTTGGATGGAAGGTCTGGACCGAGTTTCCTTTTCCTACGGATCTGGAAACAATCTGTGCAGAGCTGTCCTCTCCGTTTAACTGCACCTCGATATTTGACTCCGCCTTCTGATCTCCATCTGTCATGAGACGCTCTGTGACATAGAGCTTTGCGTCCTTTCCAAGCTCCACATTGGTCTCACGGACTGTAGAATCAACACCCTTTATCTGTGCTGTATCGAGAGTGAAAACAGAATTCTCACCCACAAATATATTTGTTACAGGGTTGAGCACTCTCGCACCTGTTCCGTTTCCCTCGCCGTAATGCTTTTCCTCATATCTGACATTCGCATTTTTGCCTACATGGAAGGTGTGGATTCCATCATGTCTGCTCTCGTTGCAGCCGCTGTTGTGGATTCCGCAGCCTGCCACAATCCTTACATCTGCACCATCCTCCACATAGAAATCGTTGTATACAAGGTCTGTCATGCCTGATTTGCTGAGTACTACTGGGATATAGACAGCCTCTCCGTCCGTCTTTCCATCAATATAAATATCAATGCCGGGCTTGTCCGTCTTTTTCTTTATCTTGATGTGCTCGCTGTCTCCGTGGCAGATTGATGTGCCGTTTTCACGCAGATTAAAGGCACCTGTCTGACTGAATTTACTATCATTTATGACGTCCAATACGCCCTCTGTTACGTTGTCAAGCTTTACCATATTATGCTCTTCCCTCCAGTCTCTCTACGCATTTGTGACATTTCTGTACACCATTGAGATAAGGCAGCACCTCGTCCTTTGTGCCGATTTTCTTGATTTCTCCGCCATCAATTATCATGATGCGGTCTGCCATATTAATGATTTTCTCCTGATGTGAAATCACTATGAGGCTCTGCTTTTTCTCAGTATGGATTTCCTCAAATTTCTGTATGAGCATTGAAAAGCTCCACAGATCGATTCCAGCCTCCGGCTCGTCAAATATACAAAGCGAATGCTCCTTGGCAAGCACTGATGCAATCTCAATTCTCTTCATCTCTCCACCTGAGAGTGTGCCGTCAATCTGGCGGTAAATGTAATCCTTTGCACAGAGTCCTACCGCGGTGAGAAGGTCGCAGCACTCCTTGTCTGAAAGCTCATCCTTTGCGGCAAGCTTGAGCAGCTTCATGACTGTCATTCCCTTAAATCTCGGTGGCTGCTGGAATGCAAAGCCTATTCCCGCATTTGCCCTGTGATTGATGTCGAGCTCTGTGATATCCTGTCCGTCAAGTATAATCTTTCCGCTGTCCGGTGTCTGAATACCTATCAGTGTCTTTGCCAGAGTGGATTTTCCACCTCCGTTTGGTCCGGTAATGACAAGCATTTCTCCGTCCTCTACCTGAAATGATATATTGTTCAGAAGGCATTTCTTTCCGCCCTCATCATCTACGTTTAAAGTTAAATTTTCTGCTTTAAGCACGATTTTCACCTCATTTTTATTTATGATACAGCATAAAATCCTTCTCCTGCTGTTCTTATTACTTTTTCCGTTTACCGTTCACATTCACACATTAGTATGCCCGGCAATGATTACAGTATAACATAATAGTAAACGTTTACAAGGTATAAACTCTCTGGTACTCGCTAAAATACATATTGTGGCTTTTTATAAAAAGTTTGCTTATCTACTAATTTCCCTTATCATTGAATACTCATTGCACAAGGTTCCGTCATTTTGTCTGATAGAATTAAATTTGATACCAGTTATCCTGAAGCCCATCTTCTCATAAAGTGCTCTCGCCCTGCTATTGCCCTCAATAAAATCCAATTCCATCTGCAATATATTCGGATTGCTTTCTGCTATTTTTATCATTTCCCGGAACATTCTCGTTCCAATCCCCTGATTCCAGAATTCGCTCAGCAAACCGATTGCCACATTTGCCCTGTGTCCGGTTTTCGCGCGTTTATTCCACCAGACCATGCAATTTCCGGCAATTTTTCCATCTGCTTCACAAACCAGCAACGTATGTGTATCCGACAAATTGCAGCTATTTATGAAATCAATCTCCTGCTCGATGGTCCGGGTCTCACATTCTTCCGGTGTCCTCAGTAAGAAATCCGTTTCACCGGTTGACTTTTTCATGTACTCTATAAGAGCTTTGGCATCCTTTTCATTTGCACTTCGCAAAATGGCAGTTCTGCCGTCTTTTAATTTAAATTCGATATCTTTTATTATCATATTTTCTATAGTACCAACTTCCTATTGATTTTTGTATTCTATCTGTGATAAACTATCGACAATTAATGGTAGTTGCAGCTTAGACAGAGCGAGACGAAAGTTTCCCTCTGTCTATTTTTTTTGCGCTTTTACGTGCATGAAGCCTTGTATACACTTCAAGCCTTTTTCAATTATCGCAGCTATCAAGAGCCTATTGTAACTACTCGTTACAGCTATATTTATTTTACATAACAGGAGGATTTAAGAAAAATGCCAAAGAACAGATTACAGGAAACAGTTTTTACCATCATGATGGTGCTTGTCATGGTTTATGCCATGATATGCTACAATATTGCCCTTGAAACAGGCGGTATGAAGAACTTTGTTTTTAAGGCCGCATTAGGCGAATTTCCTATCATGATTGTTGCCGGTTTTATTCTCGATACATTCATTGCCGGACCACTTGCAAAAAAATGTGCTTTCAAAATCGTCACACCGGGAAAGGACAGACCTATTGCTATAATCCTTGCAATTTCCGTCTTCTCAATCTGGTTTATGTGTCCTATGATGAGCTTTATCGCTACCATCCTTTTCAATGGTGGTTTTAATTCACAGATATTTGCGACATTCTGTGAGCTCGTCGTAAGAAACTTTCCAATGGCCTTCTTCTGGCAGCTCTTTGTAGCCGGACCACTTGTTAGATTCATCTTTGGAAAAATCTTCCGAGAGAACTAATTTAAATGTAAAAAATGTAAAACCGGGCACGATATCCTGCCCGGTTTACACTATCCATAATAACTGTTAAGCATCACACCTTGCATATTCACAAAAAGCTCATTGCAGATGTCTTCTCGCTTCTTAGAAAGCTTCATAAAACGCTTTGTCCTAGAAAACTCCGTCTATAAAGCCCTTCATATCGTCCTTAGACACAAGACCAATCTGCTGACCGGCAACCTGACCGCCCTTGATTGCAATAACTGCCGGAATATTCATTATACGATACTCTCTTGCCAGATCAGGATTCTCGTCCACATCAATATTGTAAAACTCCACATCTGTGATTTCATCAGAAAGCTGCTCCATTACCGGCGCAAGCATCTTGCATGGACCGCACCACTCTGCCGAAAAATCAACAATGATAGCCTTATTATTTTTAACCTGTTCAAATTCACTGCTATTAATCTTCTTTACCATAGTTGTTCTCCTTCCATCTGTCGAACGAATTATTTTCGTTGCACCTATACAGCAATAAAAAATAACTGCTATACTATAGTACACCAAATAAGAAATAACAATGCATCAAAAACTTATTATTCGATGTACTAGCACTACTATAATACATAAATCAGATTATGTCACATAAAAATATTATAAACCGCAAAATTTATCATTTATCACGATTAATTTTTTTTGTGCTCTGCCATGTAGGCCTCTATATCCTCTGTGGTTCTGATGATATCCTCCGACAGACACACTGCACCGTCCTCGGTGATAAGCACATCATCCTCAATCCTGATACCGATTTCCCATTCATCTATATACAGCCCCGGCTCATCACTGATGATTGCCCCCGGACGAATCCTGCTGTTTGAGTCAACTGTCACGTCATGCACATCAATTCCCAGATGGTGTGACACGCCATGCATGTAATACTTCGAAATCTCTACAGAATTCTTTATAAGTCCAAGCTTCATAAGCCCGTCTGCAAGCACATCCTTACATACTTCATTTAATTCCTTTGTAGTCATTCCCGGCTTTGCAACCTCGACAATCTTTCGGTTTGCGGCGAGCACGATATCATAAACCTGTTTCTGGCGCTCGGTAAACCTGCCATTTACCGGATATGTTCTCGTAATATCCGAATTGTAGCCATCTATTCTGGCTCCAAGGTCAAGAAGAACCAGTGTTCCATCCTCCATCGTCTCACGATTTGTGTCATAATGAAGCATTGTTCCATTCATTCCGCTTCCGGCAATTGTAGGAAAAGCTGTCCACTCTGCCCCACCGCGTCTTATGATATATTCAAAGTCTGCCTGTGCCTGATATTCTTTCATGCCCGGCTTTAAATTAGCCATTACATTGCAAAGTCCGTCCTTTGTGAGAGCGATTGCCTTTTTGGTCAGCTCAATCTCATCCTCATCCTTCTGCATACGCTCCTCTGCCACAAGCGGGAAAAGATTCTTCACAGCAACTCCCGGATAATCACTCTTAAATTCATTGGCTTTTACCACATTGTAATCCGGCAAATCCACTTTCTGATGACGATACGTGTCGAAATATGCTGTGTATACATCCTCACGCGTCATTATCCTGTCCAGCGTGCTCTCAAGCTCATAAATATATTCTATCTCATCAATTCCTGATATTTCCTCGGCTTCCTCCATAGTCACTTTCCTGCCGTACCAGCGCTCCATCGTAGGGTCTGCCTCCTCTATGAAGAGCATTGTCTTAGCAGGCTCTACACATTTATCCAGGACAAGGACCATGTTGTCACGTCTAAGTCCGGTCAGATAGAAGAAATTGCGGTTAGCCTGTGCTGTGAATAAATCATACTCATCTGCACTCACATGGTGCTCGATGCCTGAGTACAATATTGCTATAGAATTGTCCTCCATCTTGTCTAAAATTCTTTGTCTTCTGCTTTCAAAATCCATTTTGCTGCCTCTTATTCATTATTTGTAATGCCTGTTCAAAATATGTCACTTGACATTCATACAACCTTACGTTATCACACTATGAGTATTATTACAAGCCTTTTGCTCCACGCTACTTCCACACCTCTGTAAATCGAGTAGGAGGGAAATTTAACGAAATTTCCCGACCTCTCACACCACCGTGCGTACCGTTCGGTACACGGCGGTTCAATCAACTTAACAAGTAACGCACCTTTCGGTGTAGTAATCTAACATTGAGACTAATCCAAATGAGGTTAGTCTCTTTGTACTTATAGCCTTTTGTATCCATCCATTGTGGGCGAGTCTTGCATATCTGTCTCCGCAATACGCTATTTTAAATGCTGCCCATCTTGGTACATCAAGCTTCATAAGGTTCTTTGCTCTGTTTTGTGGAGTTTTCCAATGTTTCCAAATGCACATACGAAGTCTGTATCTGATGCTACCATCTAGTTCTCGACAAAGTGTTTTCATACTTCCAATTTTAAAGTAATTTATCCAACCTCTGATGAGTTGATTTAATTTCTCCACCTTGTAGCTGTTGCTAACGCCCCAGCTACGGCATGTGAGTTCTTTCATTCTTTTCTTAAACTTCGCTACTGATTTTGCATGTGGTTTTGTCAAAGTAGAACCCAAACCCAAGGTATTTAAGTCCGCTTGGTCTGTCTACTTTACTCTTTGTCATGTTGACCTTGAGACCTAGTTTCTCCTCAATAAATCGAGATATGTTTCTCATTACCCGATTTGCAGACATTTCACTTCCAACCATGATAATACAGTCATCTGCATATCGCACAAAGTTAAGCCCTCGCTTTTCCATTTCCTTATCAAGTTCATTGAGCATGATGTTTGCCAATAACGGCGAAAGATTTCCTCCTTGCGGTGTTCCCACAATAGAATCCTCATATTCATCGTCTATCATGATTCCGCTGACAAGGTATTTCCTTATGATAGAGATAACATCTCCATCTTTTATAGTTCTGCCTATGATAGTCATAAGCTTGTCATGGTTTACCGTGTCAAAGAACTTTTCCAAGTCAATGTCTACAATCCAATCGTTACCATCATTCATCATGTCAAGTGCTGTTATGATTGCTTGCTGTGCACATCTATTCGGTCTGAATCCATAACTATGTTCATGGAATTGTTCCTCGTAGATTGGTGTTAATACCTGTGCAATGGCTTGCTGTATGAATCTGTCTGTTACTGTTGGTACTCCTAGGTTTCTGACACCGCCATCGGGCTTTGGTATCTCCACTCTTCGTACTGGTTGAGGTTTATACTTTCTTGTCCTCAACTGTTCCTTGATGATTTCGCCGTTCTTTGCAAGATGTTCCTTGAGTTCTGTGTACTTCATTCCGTCCACTCCCTCTGCACCTTTATTTCGTACGACTTGCAGATATGCTCTGTTGAGATTATCGCTAGATAAAATCTGCTCCATTAGACTACTTGTGTCCATGCGTTCTTTCCTTTCCGTCTCGCTTGATTTGACCATCTTTTACCCGATTGGTTACGGCAGATGTTGCCATTTCTGCAATACGAGACATACTCAAACTTGTTGATTGTTCGCCCCTTTGCTCCATTTCCATTACAGAAACTTCTTCACTACTATGGGCTTGGCTGACTTCTCACAGTTCGTTGTTACTAGGCTAATGGAACCTCTGTGAGACCTCCACGCTTAAGGTGCACGCTCTTTCTCTCCATACATCCGCCACATTTACTCTGCTACTACAAAAGTGATAATTATTAGACTTCGTTGCTTTTAGCCAACTTATCTCTCATAGCCTAGCCTTATATGTGATTTCTATCCGTCGGACCAGAGATTTGCTTACAGCTTCCTTCAGATTCCATCTCACGATGAACACCCTTGCTGTTCAGCTATACACTTCCCACTATCTGGGCGTGTTCGGGACTTTCACCCGTTAGAGCGCGCCCATGGCGCGCAAACTAAAAACACCCCAGAACCGAAGTTCTGAGGTGTAATATACTCTTGATATTCTCTTTTCCGAAAAACTATCTCTTTGAGAACGTTTTGGTATCTTGGAAAGCCCGAGAATACGGGTTTGAGGCAATAAATGTTGCATACCTGAATCTTACGGTAGGCTACTCATTACTACTCACAAATACCAATAACACTTTTGAAAGATAGGCGAATCACTATGAGTAAAATAATATCTGCACTGTATAACCCCGAAACCGACTGTGTCGAAGTAACTCTTGATAATCAATTCCATGTCACCTTCAACTGCCAAAACTGCAATGCACAGGTTACATTGGCAGACCCGCTTGATGCTTCTTATCTTACCCGTCTTGTGAGAGAAGAACCGGGATTCTATGCCAGCCTTGCTTCTAGGAAAAGTGGTCTACAATGGTATGTGGAGGCGATAGGAGAGTTTAACTAAATCAAACATACAACTAATACTCTATAATTGTTATTCTCGTCTCAATTCTTCTACATAATCCTCCCATATATTTTGTTCGCTAAGGAAATTTTTATTTAATGCACTGTCAATCACAGATTCTGTTATATGTTTTATGTCATAATTCTTAAATTCTTGAACAAACTTCTTTATGTTGCTTTTTAATTTTCGTAAATTCTTTTTTCTTAAAATAACTACTTTATGAGAAAAATTAGCATCTGGAGCTACATTATTTGTAACAATAGCTATTATTCTTAGTACACTAGCATCATGATATACTTCCTCAAACCATCCGCAATGATTTTCCATCTGTCCCACTTCCGATTTATATATATAACGTCTAGAGTCTTTTACCTCACTTTTACATTCAATCATGATATATTTATCGTGCCCTATTTTCCATAAATTATCAGGTCCTTTTCTAATCATTTTGTCAGGTCTTTGACAATCAAAACCTAATAATTTTCCAATACAATCCATAGCACGTTCAAATTTTTCCGCTTGAACACCAAAAGATAAATTATCCAACACATCATTCACCTGCAATATTAATTCATCATATGTTTCGTATTTTTGAAATATTTTCTGGATATTATTTGCTCTAGATGCATTTATACCTGAAAATGGCTGATAAACAATTTCTCTAGCTGGTTTTAATAGCTGTCTATTTTTTTCAAAAGCTGCACTTTGAAATTTATCAGCCTCTATTCTACTTATCATGTATTTTCTTCTCGCAATTTCTTGCAAATACCACCCTTTATCTTCTTCTCGTAATTTTTCACTATCTAAAAAATTCTGTATAATCAAAGCTGATTCTTCGTATTTAGAATTAATAAAAAATTGTTCTGATTGTTTTTCCATAATCAGCATTGCTTGATTACTTATGGTTTTATCACTTTCAACCTTCTCCATTTCACTCTTATAGTATTCTTTCCAACCATCGTCTCGTAAAACAGATTGTTTAATTAAATCCATAAGATAGCTCTCTTTTTTTTCTGACCCATCATCTGACATTTCTACAATAGATAAGCCAATCTCTATTTGTTTTCTTGTTTGTGGAGAAAAATAATTTCTTGTTTCAGAACTCATGATAAATTTCACTAAATCTGCTCCAATAATAAAAATACAACAATAATCTTTTTCTCCGCGAACGCTTCTTCCCAAACCTTGTTCAATCTTTTGGGCAATTTTCCTTCTAATAAATTCACACTCTGTTCTTCCTTTTTCTTCATATATATCACTCATGCTACCAAAAAAAGGTAATGAGTCTAATATCAGAATTCTGCACGCATCATCTGGCAAATCTATACCATCATACCGATTTGCTACCACTAATGTTTTTCCATATTGTCCATCTTGTCGTCTCGTTATTTCAGTAAAAATATTATCTTTATCCAATATATTGCAATATAGGTTTGAATAGTCATTTTGCTTTTCTTTACTTGGAACAATTGCACAAGTTCCAAATTTATTCCAATCAAATTTACATAAATACTCTATTACTTTTTCTCTTGTAAAATCGTCTTGAATTAGAGAAGGAATTATAATCATCTTTTCACCAGACCATTTTTTATCAGAACAACTTATAGGTTCAATAATTGATTTTATTGAAAAATCCAAGTTTTTTACAAAAAACATATCATCCTGTGTTGTTGCCGACATTAAAATTCTTTGTTTTGCTTTATGAAAACTACTAAATCGTTCTACATTAAATGCATGTGGTATAATTTGGATTTCTTTTCCATTCAAATAAGCATCACATTTTTCGATTTCATCTCTTATAAGTGGCCATGTAAATTTTAAATAGTCTTTATCAACATCTTTTGAAAGCAACTTAATAACTTCACTCTTCCTGTCGACCCAGGCCCAATATGGTATTAGCATAATACTTTCATAGTCTTCGTTTTCCTGAATATCAACAAAAGTTCCTTCTCCCTGTTCTTTTAATACATCTTCAAACAATCCAACAATATCACTATACATAGATTCATTTCTTCTTCTACTAATCCTTACAGTATATGCTTGCTTGATAGCATCTAAACATGCATGTGCATCATCCATAACTATCGTATTAACCTTCTGGTATTGATTGTCTAGACCAAAAATTGTTTTTCCATTAAAAATTTTCTGAACATATGTAAGCAAAATTGCATTTCCATCTATAAAATCATTAGGAAATGTATTATTTTCTGTTATCAAACTCACTTTTATCCCAAACTTTTTTGCTTCATAATATACCTGATCGGCTAAAAACTTATTAGGGCAAATATAAACACAAGGTCCCTCTCCTTCGTTTAGTTTTGATTGTAGCATCAACAAACCAATTAATGTTTTTCCTTCTCCTGTATGCAATTTAACTACAAGATCTCTTTTGCCTCTATGTATATCATTCCACTCTCTCAAGACTTTTTCCTGCGTTGGTCTCAATGGTCCTGTCGTGCTACTCCTATCCAATTCGCTATATAAATCAATTGGATTTACATGTTTTTTACTAACCTCTCTATTTAATTTTTTCTTAAAATCAATCATTTTATTGTACCTCCAATACATTATTTTTTATTTCTATCTATAATTCTTCAAAAATATATATTCACTACTAATAAAGTACTTTCTAAACAAAAATATTTCTCATAACCCCATTCTCCATATCATCAATACTATAAATTGTACCCATGACTTCGAATGTCTCTCTCAAATTACCTTTAGCACTCTTCCATCCAATTCCATCTGTAATCCACACAAAAGTAAATCTATCTATGGTGTCCGCTTCCTGCGAAAGCATTTTATAGCTTCTAGCAGTTTCATTCAGTTTAGAACCACCGCCACCATAAAAGTTTGTTTCAATACCATAAATCTGATTATCTGTCTTGATTACAAAATCAAATCTTTTAGCAGCTTTGCCCTGATTAGAAAGTGCAGATAAATCTATATCCCACTTTTGTTCAATATCCTTAAGATACATTTCCTTAAAGTAATTTACATCTTTCTTAAATCCTGCTGCCCGTATGTACTTCTCAACCAAATCTTCCATCTGGTGACCGCCACGATTTTTACGTCCATTGGAATCCAATCCCGTTTCAATCCCCAACGCGTAATCAACAAGATTATTCACTAAATGGTTGGCTATCATATCAAATAATCCTGTTTTACGCATAAACACCTTGTATTGCTCTACATCATAATTCATGTTCTTAAAATTATAAAGGAAAGCACCATCTTCATCCTGTGCATAAATCTCATATCCTCTTACTGCCAGCAATAACGGGACGCACTGCAATGTTTCCGGATACTTTGATACAATTTTTTCAAAATCTTCCTCAATATTCTTTGAACCAATCAGGGAATTCAAAATATTCAATTCTACCTTGATTTCTTCTACATTTCTGACAACCTTATCAAAGTCAATATAGTAATCATAACTTGATATACTCGGTCTGAACTTACTCAGCCATTCATCAAAATCTCTATTTGTCATTTGCTACCTTCTCCAATCTTCTCTTGCTTATCTGTAAGTATTCTTCACTCACATCTATCCCAATAAATTTTCTACCTAACCGCAAAGCCTCGACTCCTGTTGTTCCCGAACCACAGAAAGGATCCAAGATAACTTGTCCTTCTTCAGTAGAAGCTAATACGATTCTCTCAAGCAAATATTCCGGTTTCTGTGTCGGATGCTTTCCTTCTTTCTTTTCTGAAGGCTTTGTCAATGCACCAGTCCACACATCCTTCATCTGTTTGCCACCATTTTCTTCCTTCATTTTTTCGTAATTAAAAAAATGCCGAGACTTCTTATCATTCTTCTTTGCCCATAAAATGGTTTCCGTAGAATGTGTGAAGCATCGACATGCTAAGTTTGGCGGTGGATTTGTTTTCTGCCATGTTATGTTGTTGATTATCTTGAAGCCTTCCTGCTCCAGTGCCATACCAATCGAATATATATTGTGTAATGTTCCTGATATCCAAATTGTGCCGTTCGGCTTTAGTACCTTCTTACATAACTTAATCCACTTTCTGTTAAACTTGTGTTTTTCATCGACGCTGGTTCCACTCTCCGAAAGTTTATCCCATGAGCCTTTATTTACTGAAACCATTTTGCCACCTTGGCAGGTAATACCATCATTACTTAAAAAATATGGTGGATCTGCAAATATCATATCAACAGATTCCGGTTCCATCTTTGTTAGAATTTTGAAAGAATCACCCAACACTAATTGTGATTCATCTGTCTCGAAATATAATGGCACTTTTACACTAAATAACCCATTCATATATTTCGCCTCACTTTAATTAACGGTGTATTCTTGAAACAATATTATACAACTCTCCTACATCGTTCCAATTCCGCGGAATATACCCACGTGCTGTGGCTTTATCTATTGCTTCCTCAATTTGATGATTCGTATTTACTTTACAATATATTGCCTCAAGATATCTATAAAAACACATTTTTCTTCCTTGAAATCTATCATTTGGATAATTAATATCCTCTTGAATTGCAATGTAAAACATCAAATCCGTCAACACTTCAAACGGAAACCCTTGCTTAAATGCTGGTATCAAGGTTTCATCTATATTCACATTTCTTCCAACTGTAGCAACCTGCTCAATATACCGTTTCATATGCTGAAAATTATATGCAGTAGTTTTATTGTACAAATCATTCATAATCTCAACGTGTGAAATTGGATGTTCTCCTTCTTCATCAACCAGATATACACAATAATCGCATTTAGTTTTGGTTGTCTTATATCCTGGATATCTTATTGCCAGTTGCATATAATCATTATAGGTCTCCAACACCTGATAATAACTTTTTAAATTATCTCTGCTTCGCGTCAATTCTATTATATTTCCATCACAAGTTACATAATCAACTACTCTTTGTTTTTCTTCATTGTATCCCATCAACTCTTCTCCTAATAATTGCATATAATCACTTCTTCTCCAACCCTATTGGAAGCATCCGAATTGATCATACGTTTAACACTTACAACATCTATCTTGTAGCCCTTGTTACCATACAACTCATTTATCAAGTCTGTATTATGATTCGTAAGCATACAGTAACACCCTCTGGCAGTTAATTCATCAAACAACCTCGCCAATCTCTTGTGGCTTTCAATATCAAATCCCTCTTTTGTGTAAGACTCAAACGAAGTCGGATTTAACGGTGCATACGGACTGTCAATAAATACAAAATCACCTTTTTTTGCATTCTTACAAGCCGCCTCAAAATCGCCATCAATGATGTTTATCTTCTGGAGATATTCCGAAGTCTCCATAATAGTCTTCTCATCCACAGATGCCCTACGACTATTGTTATATGGCACATTGAAAAGTCCTTTGCCATTAACCCGATACAAACCATTAAAGCAATGTTTATTGATAAATACAAACAATGCAGCCAACTCTACATCATATTCCGCTTTCATCAGCTTATCATTATAATGCTCCCTGAGAGAATAATAATATTCCCTTCCATCCTCCCACATTTCCTCATCCAGCTTGTTTACCGCTTTTAGAAATGCATCTGGAACATTTTGAATCTGCTTATATGTGTTAATCAATGCTTTGTTAATGTCATTTATCAGAGCATTTGCAGGTAGCAATTCAAATGTTACCGCACCACCACCTACAAATGGCTCAAAATAGTTATTATATTGTTCTGGCATACGCTCCTTTATCTGTGGTAGTAACTGGCGTTTTCCACCAGCCCATTTCACAAACGGTGCGATACTCGAATTACTCATTCCGATTCCTCTTCTCTATGTTCGATAAACGAACAAAAATTCTCTTTTTATTATAAAGCGAAAAGGGCAAATTGACAACCTGAACTTTCACTCTTTATGAATTAATCACTTTTGAAAAACAAAGATATATTCATGCGCTAGCAAAAGAAAGTTATTGTTCTGTTTTTCCCAATAATCCGTAGAACGGCAGTTATGTTGCTCTTTAATTATTATCTCTTTTGACACAAAACCTACACTTAAAAAGCATTCCATTACCCAGAATCCTAATGGCACTACCTTTCCATATCTTCGCATATCCCCTATCATTACAGCACACGCCTTACCCTTTCTTAATACACGATAAGCTTCCTGTGCTACAACAGTCATTTCCTTTAAAAATTCTTCGACTGTCAATAACGATATATCCCCGTCGACATTTTTACTGTACTTGATAATATTTGCGTATGGCGGATGCGTACAAATAAAATCAATATGCGAATCTTTGATAAAACTTAAATCTGTGGCATTTGCACATCTCGTATGGATTTTTGATTTTGTTTCACATTGGAATTGTAAATTTGTTTCAGAAATTGAAACTGACTGCGGATTGATATCTACACCAATCGCATTTCGATTTAGCAGTTTTGCTTCAACAAGTGTTGTTCCACTGCCCATAAATTGATCCAGAACCCAGTCTCCTGGTTTTGAATAGCGAAGTATCAGATTTCTCGGCACATATGGCGACCAATTTCCTCGATACTTGCCTGAATGAGTTGCCCAACTCCCTCTGTCTGGAAACGACCAGACCGTCGTTGGTTCAAGCTGAAAATTATTTGGTTGTAAACTTATAAGTCATGCCTCCTCTTCTATGTTTTTCTCTTATTCTAACTCACATCTTACCAAATGTCCACCACTCTTTTCTTTCACTATAAGTGAATTTATATATTTTCTATCCCATGAGATAATATTCACAAATAGTGAAAGAGGTGTCACATGCAACATATGAATGATACGGACCTATATAACATCGTAGGTACAAATATCAAATTATATAGAGAAAAAGCAAAATTAACACAGGTGCAGCTTGCAGAACGCTCACAGATTAGCATCAGCTATCTTTCTAAGATTGAAGCTGCCGGATGTACTAAGAGTTTATCTATTTCTGTATTAAACCAAATTGCAAACGTACTTGATGTTGAAATAACGGAATTTTTTAAGGAGGTATAATCTATGCCAAGAAACCCAAACAGATATGGTGGTGGTTCTAGAACCAACAGAAACGGATTGCATTTCGAACAAACAACATCCTTGAATGAAGCCCTGCGAAACGCAGGCTTTGAAATCAGAGATTATTATGATGTATATTTCAATGGTCAACTTATCGGTCATTCTATAAACAAAGCTGAATTTTCAACTGTGTTTTTACGTGCAAATGGAATTAATGATCGTCTTATTAATTCTAAAAGATGGGAACCTGATGAAGCCTTTATCAACGAATCAAATCGTACCGTATATATTATTGAAAAAAAATTTCAAAGTAAAAGTGGTTCTGTAGACGAAAAATTAGCCACCTTTCCTTTCAAAATATATGAATACCAAAAGCTCTTAGATCCTATTGAATACGATATTGTATACATATATTTATTGTCTTCTGAATGGTTTGATTCCCCTAAATATAAGGACTACTATGACTATATGAACGATTTAGGATGTCCATACTATTTTGATAGACTTCCTTTAGAAGCAATTGGAATTTACTAATAACAGCAACCATAAAGTCTTGTAAAAATAACTTTATGGTTGCTATTCTATTACCTGCTCTTCCGAGCCGGATGTCCGGTCATGTGTTATTGAATACTGCAACGAAAAGGGCGATTGAATCCAATGTCATTAAGTTAAGAATTTTGACATAATTATAAAACACATCATATTTGCAA
>ENA-OPSR01000028-OPSR01000028.1-human-gut-metagenome-genome-assembly--contig:-NODE-28-length-80423-cov-5.932125_pt1 | contig 80423 bp, 76 predicted proteins | sample MGYA00241459_ERZ501910 | MGnify/ENA primary metagenome ERZ501910 (study PRJEB25962, sample SAMEA2042504) | human gut metagenome | biome: human gut; feature: human-associated habitat; material: faeces...
AAACAAAATTAAATGGTTTTTTAAAAGATTATTCTGTAAGCATGAATTTACTTGGTGTGTAAAGAATGAGATGTTTCATTCTCTCAGAGGTGAGACTCAGTATCTTGTGTGTTTGAAATGCGGGAAAGTGAAAGATACAAGATTTGTTGAATTTGACTAAAAAGAGGGCTTTATAGGATTGTTCAAATGAAATGTGAACTAATAGCTGATAAATATAAAAAACTTACTGGCAAAGATATAAAAGAAGATTTAGAAAAAGAATGATGGAAAAGAGGGATATAGATGGAAACCAATGAAAATTGTGTTTACTGGGAATTGGATAAATATCAGGTAAGTCTGTTGTTGAAACATGTTTCCCAGTTCAAAGCAGAAAACGAAGAGGATAAAAAGCTTGCTGAGAGCATGGCGGAAGAGCTGAAGAAACTGTTTGGATGGAATGAGGTCCATGTAAGCTGGAAGCTTACCAAGAAACAGGTGGTCTTTCTGTCAAAGTACACTGCTCAGCTGAAGTGTACAGACAAGGACGAAGAAGAAACGATGAGTCTTTTAACCGATGATTTAAGTTTCTTGTTCCTGTATCTGGATGCCTTAGAAAATCCAAACCGTAAGAATGAAGATGAGGAGGTTGCAGGATATGAATGAAAATCAGAGATTGTTGATGGGATTGTTTAAAAGTTCTGTTAATGAAAATGAAATGCACTGTATGATTGAAGCCGATGTGGATGAAGCACAGCTTGGTGCAATGGTGGCAACCATATTGGATTATGCATTTAAAAATGAGTTGAATATGGATACTGTATTTCAATATGCAGGTATCGTTTTAGAAAATACGGATGTTGCTGTAGACGTAGACGATGTGAATATGAGTCAAATGAACTAAAAGAAAGTTGAGGGGTATTAAAATGGCTTTAATTGATGTAATGAGTGGAGGAAATTCCTTTAGAAAAGTAAGCGTGGATGAGATTCGTCCAAATCGTGAAAACTTTTATGCAAGTATCAGTGATAATGAAGATCAAATGGTAGAAGATATGGCTGAATTGATTCAGGAATATGGACAGGATGAAAATGGTGTTGTCTATGTGGATGAATCCGTAGGAGATGGAAAGAAATATACGCTTCTTGCAGGCGAAAGACGTTTCAAGGCTATCAAGTTGAATTATGAAAAAGGTATCGGAGATGGATTGTTTCAAGTCAAAGTAGTGGCCAAGCCTAAAGATGTAACGGAAGAGTTGATTCGTATCATCATGTACAATGGAATTCGAAACAAATCAAAGGATGTGCGTAAAGCAGAAGTTGATGCATTATGCATGTGTTGGGAAGAAATGGATGCTCAGGGTGAGAAACCTCAAGGAAAGAAACGTGACTGGATTGCAGGAAAGATTGGCATGTCACCAAGACAGGTTCAGGAATATCTGACAGGTGAATTTTCAGAGCAGGAAATCGACACGGAGCCACAGGAAGATGGCAGTACTGCCACTTCTGAAAAATCTGAAAAGAAAAAGGGTCTTGAACTGTCGTCAGCAGACAAGGATACATTGAACAGTCTTCAGGAACATTTAAAAGCATCTACAGGTTGTAAAGTTAAAATCAATCAGAAAGACTGCTCTGTAACATTCTATCCAAATAAGGATGTAGATGCGATGGAAGATTTATATACGATTTTACATGACTTTGGTTTTACGGACCAAGGATACTGGGAATAATAGAAATAAGAGGGGTATTTAAAATGGCAAAAGTAATTTCAATTCTAATGAACAAAGGTGGCGTTTCAAAAACAGAAACGAGTTTAAATTTAGCGTATGGATTATCTGTGAAAGGAAAGAAGGTCCTATTGATTGATATGGATCCTTCATCGAATGCAACATCCGTTATCCTTGGGTTGGATAACAATCTGTCAGAACAGGGAGCAAGTCAATATAAGGAACTGTTTGACAAGTACATCAGCGAAGGGCAGCCAAGAATCCTTGCATGCTATGAAGCGATGCATGAATATTTGAAACAGACTCCATACAAGTATGATATCCATGATGTGTTGGAAGACCAGAAACTGGATATTCATGAAGCAATTCAGAAAACACGATTTGAAAACTTGGATCTGATTCCGAGTTCGGTTGCATTATCTACAACAGATATCAAATTAAAAGGGTCCATCAATCCTTACAATCGTTTAAGACGTGCTATTCAGAAAGTGGAAGATGAATATGATTTTATCCTTTTAGATAACCAGCCTTTCGAAAATTCGCTGTCTTTCAATAGTATTACTGCATGCTATAAAGAAGGGGATTTGATTATTGCTCCAACAAAAATCAGTTTAGGAGGAATACAGGGAATTGACTCTACCTTGCATACGATTCTTCAATGGATGCAGGAAGTTGAATCATTACGTTATGATTTCAAGCTGCTGATTACAATGAAAAACCGCAATGGTGTAGATAATAAATGGACAGATGTTCTTCACGAAACATTTGGTGAATACATGTTTGACACGGTAATTCGTTATCAAGGTAAGCCTGTAGCCGATGCATCAATGAACCGTAAGATTCTTCTTGAAACTCCAAAGTTTGGTGTTGCTGAGGACTACCAGAACTTTGTGGATGAAGTATTTAGCCTTAGCTAGTCTGATTGTAGGAAGAAGACTTCTGATAGTCTTCTTCCTACATTGGATTGCCCAACAGATGACAGATGTTCTAAAACATATGGATTCAGTCATAATTTAAAATTTGAATATGAGGAGGATAAAAGGATGAAAGACTTGCTGCCAATTGGAAGTGTTGTTACTTTAAAAGAAGGGAAAAAGAAATTAATGATTATTGGTCGCATTCAGGAGAATGAGAAGACTAAAAAACTCTATGACTATGCAGGATGTAATTGGCCTGAAGGATATATGGACAAAGACCATTGTTATGTATTCAATCATGAAGACATTGATTGTCTGTACTACATTGGATTGCAGGATATTGAGGAATTCAATTACAGATTTGAATTAGATGAAAAATTAAAGGAGATGAAATAATGTCTTTATTACACATTGGCCTTTGTTTGTTGCTGGTTGTAGGAATGCTAACTTGCCTTGGAGGAATATTTGATTTAGATTGGTTGTTTTGTCTTGGGGCTTTATTTGAATTTGTAGGAGCAGTTACAATGATTATGGCTTTGATCATAACGTTTTTTGTGGATGGCAAGTATGATGGTGTAAGCGATGGAAAGATTAAAACATATTCAGAATGTTACAAGGAATATGGACGAAATGTATGCGAAGATGTATTAAACAATAAATATATTGTTGAGGATTATTGGATAAAAGGCTTCCATTGAATATAAAATGGAAGGAGATGAAATAATGTCTGAAAAGAATGATGTAATTAGAAAAATAAAAAAACTTATGGCACTTGCTGAAGATACATCAGCAAGTGACCAAGAGGTACAGCTTGCTATATACCGTGCAAACAAACTTCGCATCAAATATAAGATTGAAGAGATTGATTTATTTGATAAAAAGGGTTCACTTGAAGATGTCGTTAGGATGCAATTAGAACATACAGGTATTGGATATATCCATTGGGTATTAAATGTATTAGCAAAATATTTTCAATGTGAAACAAGTTATGCAGGAAAAATAAATAAGAATGATGCCAGATTCTATATCATTGGATTACAATCGGATGTAGATGTTTGTGTGCCAGTTGCTGAGGGAATGGTTTATTATTTGAATTCTATGTTGAAAGACATTCAAGAGTGTTATGTAGGAGATGTCGATTTCAGAATTTTCAAAAAAGACTATTGTAAAGGTTTTGCAAATGGCTTAGAACAGTAACTTGAACAGTCTTTAATTGAAATGAATTTGCACCCTAAATATGAACTAGCAGTAGTAGGAGTGCCTACTGTTGTTAAAGAATGGGCAAATAAGAAAATCACATTCAAAAAATCAAAAAGTAGATGCGAAACTAATGTAGAAGCATATAAATTAGGAAATCAACATGGGCTTGAATATGAAGTGGAAAGGACAGATTTACTTGAAAACTAAAGCGATGGCAGGACTGCCACTTAGGAAGGAGTGATGCTAATGTTAGAACATACGATATTTATGCTAGAAAATTGTTACGTTACTGATACATTTGTGTATGGAAGCTGTGTGTGTCTTATAATAGCTTTGGGGGCATTTTTGTTGGTGATTAATATGGATTATGATGGTATACAAAGTGAAGATGAGAAACTTATAAAAAGATGTGAATTTTGGGCTATTATCTCATTGATTGGCTATTGTATATTGGCAATTCTTAATTTTATAATTTTGCCTTATAGTGTTCCTATTTATGATCGGCATGGATTAACTTGTAATAGACTTATGGTCGGGTCTGATCTTGTTGTGATTCTTTTAGCATTTGTATATATCAGAAATGTTATAAAAAAATTGGCAATGATTGATTAATGGAGCAAACAAAAAGTTATATGGTTTGATTGAAATGAAAATAACAGGAGGTGTGCAAAGATGGCAGTATTAGAATTGATTGGAATGTTTTTTAGAATAATGATTTCATTCTTATTTCAAATGATTGGATTGTTTTTGAGCTTTTTATTAGGAATCAGTACACTTGTTTCTAGAGTGTGGATGCTGTTACTCTTTGCGACCGTCTGTTTTCATGCATGTGGGTTGGACAGTGGTACAATCAACATGTTCTCAGATACATTCACACTGGTTGCCTACATCGTAATCACGGTAATTGTATTGTTTGCACAGACGATTATTGGATGGTTGGTAGGCGTGTGTTATTACATATCTGAATCAGCCATGATGTTTTAAAATAAAGAATGGAACAGCATATTTTATTCAATTATTTATAACTTTGTGTTAAGAAGGTTGTATAATAAGCTTGAGATAGAAAGCGTATGCAAAATTGAAAAAATATCTTGTGTACTTTTTTGAAGTATGCTAAAATGTAGACTGTAAAGGAATACATGAATAGCAAGGCACTTCGAAATTGGTACGAAGTGCCTTTTATATTCAGCTATTTAAAGGTCGTTTCACGGACCTTGGCAGAAATGCCGAAAGTACAGATGAATAGAAATCACACTTTTGTCACTCGTGGCAGGGTTAAAATTTTGTAGTAGTCTGTAATGCCATGTGTAGTGAAGGATTTCCTTTGAATAATTCAAATTCACAAAAGTTGCAGTACAGCACTTTTTCATGGTAGTGAAAGATGTGATTGAAGTCGATGTGTTATCTGATAGTTGCAGTGCGACTCAAATTTGGATGGTGGTGAAGGAGGAAAATAGTGTTAATTCGACTGATTGTTTTAACTTTATGGTGCGGCCTATTGATTTCATCTGTATTAGCGTGTTTCTATAGTGGAAAAATGGCATATGAAATTATATCGGGTGAAACAAATTATCGTGAACTCTTTCAAAGGACACTGGCAACTATAGGTGCTGGGGGTCTGTTCTATATGATAATTGAATTATTTTTAAAAAATGTGGGGATGTTGAAATGATTGAAAAGGTTTTAGATGAATTATATAAAAAGCTTCCATTGGATTTGAATGTGATTGAGATTAATGGCATTCATCCATTATCAAATGGAGCTGTTGTGGTGGATGTATCATATCCTATGATGAGTGATGATTTCACAGAAACACTCTGTTTTAACAGCAACTTGAATGCGCGGGATATTCTGATCCACTTGGAAGAAAGAGTGAACTCGAAGTATTCATCTTTGAAGGATGATGAATATGTACGAGAGAAATTGAATGAATTTTTCGAATTAACAAATGAATTGTTGCAGACATTATAGGTCTGCTATAAAGATGGGATGTGGCATTGAATACAGCCAAGTTTTCATGTAAGTCCACCCCCTCTTGTTTATATGGTGGCAGTACTGCCATCAGGAGGTCAATATGTTAAATACAGTAGCAATTTCAGGGGTGCTAGGATATCCCCTTGAATTGAAAAAAGATAAAAATGGTAAATCTTATATCCGTAGTTCTGTTTCAGTATCTAGAAACTATAAAGGGGAAGACGGATATTATTTGAAGGACTATATCGGTTTCGTTGCGATGGGGCAGAATGCAGAATACTTAGCAAAATATGCTCAAAAGGGTGATCGCATCGAAATCAAAGGACGCATGCAGTCTTATGCACAGACTTTCTGGGAATATTATGAAGAAGACTGCTTTCCAAAGAAAAGGGAGAAAAAAATCTATAAAACAGAGATTCTCGTAGAAGATGTTGAAGTTGTTTCTAAAGCGGAACAGAAGAATACTGAAGATGGCAGTACTGCCACGCATAAGTATACAGAAGAAGAGCTTAAAGAAAAATTAGAAGCCTACAGAGCTACAAAAGAAACAAATCCAGATTTAGTTTTTTAATAAATTATTCGACTGGAAATATTCAAGAATGAAATTATTGGAACATTCATAAGTTCCAAGAGGGGTAATCAGATGAAATCAAATCAAATTTTAATGGCAGGAGCATTAGCTCTAAGCATGATTCTTTCAGGATGTTCGGCAACGTCTACATCTGAAGATGTAAAGGATGACAAAACAACAGAAACTGCAAAAAAAGCAGATTCTAAAAAGTCTACAAAGGAAGATGCTAAAACATCTACAAAGGATAAGAAAGAATCACCACAAACAGAAACAAACAAAAATACGGCTAAAGCCGTTGAAACTAAAGAAACCTCAAATTCAGAAATCAAGAAGGTAGAGGTTCAGACACAGAATTCACAGCAGCATACACATAACTGGGTTGTTCAGACTCAAACGATTCATCATGACGCTGTTTATGAAACAAAATATGTCGTAGATCAGCCAGCTTATGACGAACTGCCTGATTGGAAAGATGTTGATGGCTATATCTGTGACAACTGCCATCAGGAGATGTTCACGTTAGAAGAGGCTCAAATGCATGTACAGATATCTGCCACAATGGGAAGCGGTAACTGTAAATCTTATCACGCTGGTCTTGTAAGAATACCGCCGGGAGCACAAAATCTAATTCATCACGATGAAGTTGGTCATAACGAGCAGGTGCTTGTTAAAGACGCATGGGATGAAACAGTAAGTAATGGATATAAATGCTCTATCTGTGGAGCAACGAAATAGAAAGGATGTGTTGCTATGAAATCTAAAAAAATCTTTATGGCAGGTGTACTAGCTTTTAGTATGGTGTTATCTGGTGGCATGTTGACTGGATGTTCTAATTCTTCAAACACAAAAGACACAAAGACAACAGAAGTCGCTAAGAAAAAGGATGTAAAGACAATTGGTCAAAAAACCAAGGATTCAAAATCCTTGAAGATGACAAACAGTACTGGAAAAAAGATCACAGTATTCGAAACGAAATCAAGTTCTGAAGAAAGCTTCAGTGATAACTTGTTGGAAGATGGAGACGCTGTAAAAAACAAAGAAGAACGTACTTTGTATTACACGGTCAAAGAAAACGATAAACTGGATGTAAAAGTCGGATTAGAGGATCAGGATAAAACATTCGTATTCAAAGATGTAGATCCAGCAGATACTAAAAAGGTGGACGTTCCTTTAAAGGATGATAAAGTCAATTTAGATGTAACGAAAAAAGATGGCAGTACTGCCACTTTGACACCATCTGAAGATTCTGCAAAGACAGAGGACGAAAAGAAAGAAGAACAGGAAGTAAAACAGGAAGAAAAGAAAGAAGAAACCGCAAAAGCTGATTCCTCTAACAAATCAAATTCTTCAGAATCAAAGAAGAATAACACCGCTTCAACGAACTCAAGTTCAAACAAGAACAACTCAAGTTCTAACAGTTCCAAACCTTCTTCTAAACCTTCGAACAGTGGCAATAACTCTGGCACATCTAAGCCATCAAATAACAATAGTTCAAACAGCTCAAAACCAGCTGAACATACACATAACTGGATTGCCCAGTACAAGACGGTAAATGTGCCTGAACAAGGACACAACGAACAGGTTTTGGTACAGGCTGCCTATGATGAACAGGTTCCAATTACTGAGATGAAGGCGTATTCGATTTGTTCAACATGTGGTGCAGATATTACAGGAAATACGTCCGCTCATGTGAAAAATCATGTGATGATAGGTGATGATAAAGGGGGGTATTATACTGAATGGCGTGAAACAGTAGTGGGATATAATACGGTTCATCACGATGCAGTCTACGAAACAAGATATGTTGTTGATTCACCTGCTACGACAAAACAGGAATTGACAGGCTACAAGTGCAGTGGCTGTGGAAAAACAAAAGCTAACTAAAGATTTAATTTAATCAAAGGCAGAATGAAAATTCTGCCTTTTTTTGTCAATAAGAATTAAGGCAAACTGCCTTAATGATTAAATAAGGTCGATTCACGGACCTTGGCAGAAATGCCGAAAGTACAGATGAACTAAAACCACACCTTTGTCATTCGTGACAAGGTTAACATTCTATAGTAGTCTGTAATGCTATTGTTTAAGGTTGCAGTTCAGCACATTTTCACATGGTAGTGAAGGCGCTCGTAAATCCTGAAATTGTGCTGTTATGTTGTAGTACAGCACAAAGTCACATGGTAGTGAATGATTCAATAAAAAGATTAAATGATTAATTTCTAATGTTTAAAAAAGGAACTCGCCTGAGTTCCTTTTTGTTTTACACGCAATAAAGCGGGTAACGCCCGTACTATTGCACCATTTTATGGAATAGGAGGCGATATAAATATGAACATCTTTAGTTTATTAGATGTACCTTAAATTGAGTTGAAAAAATATCAATATTTTTTCCTTTCAGAATATTGATGATATGAAAAACTCAAAAAATCAAGATTTCTAACGTTAGAGATTTTTTCAAGGGATAGAAAGAAAAGGGGAAAAATAAATTAAGGCAATCTGCCTTAGAAAGGATTGAAATATGAAAAAGTTTAAGAATGTCTTTCTGGCTTTTTTCGTAACAGCACTGACATCATTGAATCTTGTTCTTCCTGCTTATGCAGAAGAAACAACGACTCCAACAGTAAATACAGCAGGCTTTTCAGTGAATGTTGTAGGGGATGGTACAGTTACACTTTCATCAGGCGATTTCACAAAGACACTGTCTGATGGAGAAAGTTATAATGCTAATTATGACGAAGGCACAGAGGTTAAAATTGTTTCTAAATCCAATGAAAATGCGGTTATTGATGATGTTACTTTGAATAACAGCACGATCTCAGGATTTACAACTGGAAAAAAATCTTTCAGTTTTGTCTATACAACAAAGACTGCGGATGCAAATTTCAGTATGATATTCAAATGTAATGATTCTAAATCAGATTCTTCTACTAGAGATAAAATCGTTAATTCTAATGATAAATCAAATGCTAGTGTGAATTTAAACTCCTCTAATGATGAAGATGAATTATCTGATGAGAATTCGATTGATGAAGCTAAAGATGAGCTTTCAGAAGATGGAATTCATATTGATTTTAATATTTGGGATAAATCGGATACAACTAAATCGATTCTTAAAGACTATTCAAAAAACATCTACAAAAAATATAGTGATCAAAGGAAAGATAAAGCAAAAGAATCTGGTTTATTGAAATACTGCGATTCTAACTATTTTTTAAAAAAATCATTTTATTCAAAATATGATGGATATATGTTGAATTATGATAATCTTGTAATTTTAGACAAGTACAGTATACCAGAACTTTCAAATGATAAAGGTGAAGCTAAAACTGATGTTTTAAATGAGATTGATAAAGTTGATGATACGAATGAAGAAGATGATAATGTTTCATTATTTAGTTTATCACGTGCAGGAGGTGTAACAGTAGATAGTTTCACCGAATACACATGGGTATATGATTCTTACGGTAGTCATTATAACGAAGCAATCTATGGACTGAGCAATGGCGTGACAGCTTTCTGTGGCGAAGGTATGCAAGCAGGGGTTCATAAGGGGCAGAGTTTAGGTGCTCCTGAGAAAGTAAATAATGCTAACTTAGCAAAGGTTCTCTATTATGGATATGGTGGACACGGTGATATCTTAACAAGTAAATATGGTGTATCAGCAGCTGTGTGTATGACTAGTGATATGGCTTCAAAAGCTTATTCAGGAGCTACGGCAGGTGAAGCTGGTGGAACGTGGTCTCCATCAGGTACCGAAGGTATGTATAATTATATTCAATCATTGCCACTTCCAAGTGGGGTTGACGTATATAAATGTAGAAATGATGAACATGGTACAAACTGGCAAGGTACATTTACAAAATGTCAGGATGTTGTGTATAGTATTTGGAATCCATTAGGAAAGTTACAAATCAAGAAAACATCAGCCAATACTTCTATTACTGATAATAACAGCTGTTATTCTTTAGCAAATGCTGTTTATAGTGTTTATAAGTCAGAAAGTGATGCAAAGAATGATAGAAATAGAGTGTCATCTTTGAAAACAAATGAGAATGGTTGGTCAAATACAATTGAACTAAACGCTGATACTTACTATTTAAAAGAGGTTACACCTCCAAAAGGATATGCATTAAGTTCGGCTATTAATAAGATCACTGTTACTTCTGGAAAAACTACACAGTATGGTACGAACAATGAATTGAAGGATTATCCTCAGTCCGATCCAGTTGGTATTTTGTTAGGTAAGATTGACAAGGAAACGAATAAAAACAAGCCACAGGGATCGGCTTCCTTAGCGAATGCGGAATTTACTGTGAAATACTACAAAGGATTGTACGATTCTGACCCTGCTAAATCAGGTCAGGTTCCCGCTCGTTCATGGGTATTAAAGACAGATAAAGATGGATATGCTGATTTATCTAAAGATTATAAAGTATCAGGAGATGATTTCTATTATAACGGAAACAGTGATCCAACATTGCCAGTTGGTACGATTACCATTCAGGAAACAAAAGCTCCTACAGGCTACTTCATCAACAATGAAGTATTTGTTGAGAAAATCACCTCTTCAGGTTCTGCGGAAAATGTTCATACGTACAATCAGCCAAAGGTTCTAGAAAAAGTAATCAAGTTCGACATCAAAAAGGTGCAGGCAGGAACTTCAACACCAGTCAGTGGTGCAGTATTCCGTCACACTATGCCAAATGGTTCAACAGAAGATTTAGAGACAAATAGCACTGGTGAAATCACAATCACAGGTTTGGCTTCTGGTACTCACAAGATCAAGGAAATTAAATCTCCAGATGGATACCAATTAAATCCAAATGAAGTTGTATTCAATGTTGCAAGTGGTACAGGTAAGATCACATTTACATCTGGACAAACAGCTTGATTGCACAAGGTACAAAGGATTCGGGAGACGGCTATGCTACATTTGGCGACAAGGTAAATCCTTTCAATTTGAAGATTACAAAAACAAATGAACACGGAAAAGTCTTAAAGGGTGCTGAATTCACTGTATACAGTGATGAAGGATGTAAAAATGTAGTAGATACACAGACTTCAGATGACAAAGGTTTATTGACTTTCAAAAATCTGGATGTAGAAAAAACATATTATTTCCAAGAAACAAAAGCTCCTCAAGGATATAGAATTCCAGTCGATAAAAACGGAAAGGCTTATGTACATTCTGTATACGTAAAAGCCACACCACAGACAAACACATTTGAATTCACAGTCGATGGAATAAAATACGATACATCTAAGACAACGGGTAATGTTCGATTAGAAGGAACGAAAAAAGATCGTGTTGTTGCAGTAGATATCACGAACAAAACAACACAGTTATTACCCGAAACAGGTTCAAATGGAACAATTCTATTAATTGGATTAGGTGTTGCCGTAATAGCTTTTGCTTTATATAAATCTAAAAAAGATAAAATGATTTCTAAATAATGAAGAAAGAGGGATATTAAAATGAAAACAAAAAATGTAATTTTTGCAGGATTAACTGCATTGTCTATGACTTTAAGTCCTGTAGCAACTTGTGTTGCCCAATTAGTGACTCCAGTCTACGCTGCTGAAGCAACGCAAACTTATGCGACTCCTAACGGTGTAGCTGATTTTGGCAAGGGGAATGCTTCGATTACAATCTCACCAAATGCAGGGCAATCTTTGGTTGGTAAAAAATTCCAAGTCTATAAATTGTTTGACGCTGAAAATGCAGTGGATAATGAATCAATCAACTATACATGGAACAATGATTACAAAACAGCTTTACAGACTGTTGTTGGTAAGAAACTCAACAAATCTGCCTCTTCAGTTACTGAATACGATGTAATTGATTATATTCAAACTTTAAATACTAACAAAGTGGAAGGTGCTCAGGCTGACCAAAAATTAGAAGGTCGTTACAGCAATTATCGTCACTTTGTAGAAGCTTTAAGAGATGAACTCGTTAAGGAAGGTCTTTCTCCAAATACAGTTAATGTTACAGCTGTAAATGCAGTCGATGGTTCTGTTAAGTTCAGTGGATTGGGATATGGTTATTATTTAACAGATGAAGTTACTGCTGTACAGGATACACATTCAGCAGCTTCATTGATTTTAACAAATACAGCGAATCCTAATGCTCAGGTTAATATCAAATCCGATTATCCTACTTTGATTAAGAAAATCAATGAAGATGACAACAATGTAGGATGGAATGATATTGGGGACTATGAAATTGGGCAGACAGTTCCTTATTACCACGATACATATGTACCAGACATGAATGGATATCAAACATATAAAATGATTTTCCATGACAAGATGGACAATGCATTGACATTCAATAAAGACTCTGTTTCTATCACAATTTCTAGCAACAAGAAATCATATACATTAAAGAGTAATGAGTTTAAAGTAGTTGAAAATAGTGGCGAAGACACATTCTATGCAGAAATTCCAGATTTAAAAGCTATCGTTGACAAACAATTCCCAGAAGGAATGAACAACAACAACGAAAATACTTATGGCCAATCTGTTCGTTTAAACTATAATGCAACATTGAATGACAATGCATCGACTCGTACTGGTCGTGCAGGATTTGAAAATGCTGTTCGCCTTGAATATAGCAACAACCCAGACAGTGATGGAAACGGTTCTACAGGAACAACTCCTTGGGATACAGTAGTTTGCTTCACTTATAAAATTAATGGTTTAAAGGTCAACAACCACAACAAATTATTGAAGAATGCTAAATTCCGTCTATACAGTGATGAAAACTGTACAAATGAAGTGTATGTTAAGGAATCTCCAAACGGATATGTTGTTATGAACCGTGATTCTTTAGGTGGAACTGACCACACAGGAGGAGCACGCCCTAGCAGTGCAGTAGAAATGGCATCAGATGCAAAAGGTGTATTCACTATCTTAGGTTTGGATCAGGGAACTTATTACTTGAAAGAAACGGATTCCCCAGCTGGATATCGAGAGTTGCAAGATCCAATCGTAATTACAATCAAGCCAACATTCACGGATGAACGTAACAACTACAACGCAGGTGAAGGTGCTACTGACAAGACTTTAAAAACATTAGAAGCAACTGCTCATGTTAAGGAATTCTTAAACGGTGCTTACAAAGAAAGCGATACTAACTTAAAAACAGATGTAACAGATGGTTCTGCTAACATCACTGTTGTCAACTATGTAGGAACTAAATTACCAATCACTGGTTCTAACTTAACAATGATCTGCTTAGGTGCAGGAACAATCACAGTAGTTGGCGCATTGGCGTTAAATAAAAAAAAGAAAAAAAGCAAATAAAGACTAATTTTTGAATAAATGAATAGGATGGCAGTACTGCCACCTTTTCATTTTTGGAGGTGCTGATATTGAAGTCGATTATTAAAGCTATCAAGGAAACCAGTTGGACAGTTCGTTTACTGATTGTAATCGGAATATCTTTATGTTCGATTCCACTGGTATCGAGTATTCATTCTAGCATACAGCAGAATAATATGATTTCAACCTATGAGAGCAAAGTAAAACATACGGATAAAGCAAAAATCAATGAACAGATTCAAAAGGCTCACAATTATAATGATATGCTTTTCCAAACAATGGGAGCTTCTGTAGGAGATATCGATGCAGCTATTTTATCGGATGAAAGCTATGAAAATATTTTGAATCTGACTGGCAAAGGTATCATGGGTTCAATTGAGATTCCAAAGATAGGCGTTGACCTTCCAATTTATCACGGAACAAGTGATGATGTACTATCAAATGGTGTTGGCCATTTACAAAATTCTTCATTTCCAGTCGGTGGAGAAAATACACGTACTGTTCTGACGGGTCATAGGGGTCTTCCAAACGCAAAATTATTTACAAGACTTGATGAGTTGAAAAAAGATGATTTATTCTACATTCGTGTGGGAAATAAAACACTGGCTTATCAAATCTATAAAATAGAAATTGTAAAAAAAGAAGAAGCACCTGATGTTCTTGGAATTGAAGAAGGCAAGGACCTTGCAACTTTGATTACATGTACTCCATATGGAATAAATACACACAGATTGATTCTGACTGGGAAACGTGTTCCGTATAGTGAGAAGAAAAAAGATGCCATTGAACCAGAAATGATGAGTTGGAGAGAACTTCTATTTACAGCACTTCCATTTTTAATTGTATTTATGTTGATTGTTAGATTTATTTTAAATAAGAGAAAGGAGAGAAAGTTAAAATCATGAAGATTCTGAAAAAAATTGGTTTAGCATTAAGCCTGATGCTAGTTTTAGTACCATGCTTAAATGTGCAGGCTAAAGATATTACAGATAATCCAGATGTAGGGGACATTACAATTCTTCCTGAAGAGGATTTGACTAAGGTTCCTGATAATGGGTTAGGTTCAATCTCAGTAGAATTGACAGATGCTTATGATAAATATCTTTCCAAAGAAAATGTTAAATTCGGTGTGGTTCAGATTGCTGATATCGTAAAAGGCGAATATATCATTAAATATAAGCCTTTTGCAGACAAGGATTTGGACTTGAATGAGATTAAAACAGCGGACGAGATTGACAAAGTAGCCAAGGATATGGCTAAAAAAGTCGAAACTCCTGACTATGAAATGACAACGGATGAAGAAGGAAAAGCAACTTGTAAAGACCTTCCAGTTGGTGTGTATCTAGTTTATGTTGAAGATTTGTCTGATTTTGAAACAATTACTCCATTTATTGTTGGAATTCCAACATGGGATGATGAAGACGAATTGTTCCAGTATGATGTAACAGTATATCCAAAACACACAGCTTTACCACGCATCTTGGTAAACAAAGTAGATAGTGTTACAGGTCAGAACATCAAATCGAATAAATTTAAATTTACTTCATATTCGCAGGAAAACTGTGCTGAAAGTTCAAAGCTTGAAACTATCGCAGGCGATCAGGAAACTGGTACTGCTGAATTCTTGATTCGATATGGTACAACTTATATCAAGGAATCAAGTGCTCCTCAAGGATATAAATTATCGGATGAAGTTGTAAAGGTTAAATTTACGGATGAAGGTTTGTTTGTAAATGACAAGGAAGTTCACGTAGATGATAATCATCGTTATTCAATCGTATATCAGAATGTCATGTTGCCTAGTGTAAACACAGGTGCTGCTAAAAACAAAGACATGATGTATATGATGTTAGGTGTAGTAGTCATTGCATTAGGTGCTTCCATCGCAACTGTTCGCAAGATTCGCAAAAATAACGAGGCATAGTTAAATAGAAGGAAGGGACATTCCTTCCTTTTATTGCATATGGAGCTAAATCTAAATGTTAGTTTCATATGCAATATAAATATAATCTATAAATACTAGGGAAATGTAAAAACAGAGCATATACCACGTCCCACTGGTCGCAATTGCCAGACGACATGATATATGCTCTGTACTACAAATCATAGGCATTCTTTTACTAAAAATCAAGTTAAGGAAGATGTACAAAGAATGCTTGATGTACTGACATGGTGTATAAGGAGGAAAGCTTTATGTCGATGATAAGAAGCATTTTGTATGCGTGTGTGTCGGCGTCTGTAATAATGACTGGAACTGTATTTAATACTCTTGCGGATGAGAATTCAAAATCATTACATTTTGAGATTACAGGCGGTTTAGGAACAGCTGAAGTTGTGACAGATAATGGTATATCTTATTCTGTTGAAGGAGGGGATGATTTATTTCACTTCATACCGGATACTGAGTTGAAAATTACAATCCATTCTAAATATGGTATTGATTCCATCAAAGAAAACAACTCGGTTTTAAAACAAAAAAATACAAAAATGGAAGACATCAAAAAGAAGGACTATTCATTTACGTATAAAACAAAAAATGCAGATTCTAATTTATCTGTGAATCTGACAGAAATGCATTCTCGTTTTAAAATTACATCTATTAAAACCGATGATAATGGTGATGTAATACCTTTGCATTCAAGATTCGAGTGTGTAAAAAAAGAATATTATGAAGAGGCTAATGAAGATATAGAAAAAGCAATTGAAATTGCAAAAGAGAATGATTCAGAAGGTGATTATCAAATTTTGGAGTCCGATGATAATGGAGTGCTTCAATCGAATGATTTTTTAAGAGGAACTTATATTATTAAAAAGATTGATGACAAAATAAATTTAGATCCTTTTGAACTTGTAGTTTCAAGAGATAAAGATACTCCATATACATACATTCGTATGAAGGATGGCAAGGAAATTTCATCTGATTCTAAAGGTACGGTTAAGATGATTGAATGCGATCAATCTATACAGTCTGCTACAAGAGTCGTTTTAAAATCTAAAAATGCCAAAGTGTCAAACGAGAATGCAACATTTAAAATTAAAATGTTGAAGGATGGTGAAAAGGCTCTAAAGAACTATAAAAAAGATTATCTAAAAACGGATAAAAAAGGTTATATCAGTATGTATGATGGCGTTCGTTGGATAAATACATTTACATTAAAAAAAGGAGAGTGTGTTCTTCCAGTGGTATTACCGGACGGTTTATATAAATTATCAGACTTTTCAATAAAAAATAGCAAAATAAAAAGCACAAGGGTATCGGTATCTTCAGAAATCATAGCAGGACTTGATGAAGACAGTCAGCCAATCAATGACTGTGTGATTTTTCTTAAATAGCTCAAAAAGGAATGTTGTAGTATCTATGATTGATTACAGTAAATTGAAACTCGATACTTTTTGGAGAGAACCGCAGAACAGGATATATTTAGATGACATGTACGAGTCTTTACCCAATGCACCAATTGAAATCATCAATAGTTTTAACAATTATAAATTTCAAATTTGTAAAATCAAAAATAAAATTTCAGCTTACGTTTTAAAGGCAGATAATTCTTAGGATTGTCTGTTTTTTCAATACAAAAGGAGGATTTATATTATGAGCAATGCAGAAAATACATCTGGGCGATATATACTTACATTGCCCCTGAAAACAGAGTTGTATCAAGAACACATTTTAGAAAAACGTTTTAGACTGGGCGAACAATTGTATAATAAATTTTTGAATTTTGAAAAAAAGAAATATTTTGAAATGACAAAACGAAAGGATTATCGGAACGCCCAGAGCTTGATAAAGGATTATACATACCAGATTAAGTCTCTAAATAATGCGTCTGATATTTCAAAAGAAACAAAAAAGATGATTCAGGATTTTAAAAAGCAAAGAAAAGAACAATATGATATTATTTACAACATCAAGAAGATGTTTAATTGGTCTGAGTTCGGATTTGGAATGGATATGAAGAAATATCGAGGATATTATAAGAAAAACCTGAATTCTCAGATTTGTAATAATCTGGCAGTACGTTGTTTCAGAGCTTTTGAGAAGATGGAAGAAGAATTTATTAAGGACCAGTACAGAAGTGATGAGGACAAGGTAAATCCTTGTGTGCATTACAAAAGAAAAGATTCTTTGAAAAGCCTTTGTGGGAGTCAGAACACAACAGGCATTCGATTCATCTTAGATGATGAAAAGAAAGTTGGGTTGGTCAAATGGCAAGGACTTGAATTTACAATTGACCTTACTAAATGTACGTTGTATGAATGGAAGGCGTTGCAATCGGTAATCTGCTACTGTGCTGTAAAACGTGAAAAGATCAAAGGAAAGTGGAAGTATTATATTCAGCTCACGTTGAAAGGTCATGTTCCTGATAAATTTAATAAGCAGACAGGCGAATTGAAAAGACAGCTTGGAAAAGGTAATGTTGGTTTGTACTTTACAAGTACAAGTCTTACGGTTTCGACAGAAGATGGTGTTAAAACATATCCTTTAGCAATCAAAAATCATGAGGATAAGAAAACTGAATTATTGCAGAAGATGGATACATCCAGACGTGCAACAAATCCAGATAACTACAATGAAGATGGAACCAGCAAAGAAAAAAGTGAAATCAAAGGATGGCATTTTTCAAAAGCTTATAAAAAATATCGTGCTGAACTTTACGAAATCTTCCGAAAGGAATGTGAGGAAAAGAAATTATTGCAGGAAATCCTTGCAAATGATGTCATTGCATCTGGTGATGTATTTAATTGCAATAAAATGGACTTTAAATTTCTTCAAAGAAATTTAGGTAAAAAGATTCAGACTGCAAGTCCATCCATGTTAAAGTCTGTGATTGAAAGAAAACTTTCATATCATGGTGTATCCATCAATGAGATCAGTTACTCTAAATTAAATCCTGTGCTTGAAGAAAAAAACATTAGCAAAAAGAATTTAGAAGATATGGCTACACTCATTAGCCAGCTTTAGTTAAATATATAAATTAAGGCAGATTGTCTTAATTCTTATATAAGGTCGGTTCACGGACCTTGGCAGTAATGCCGAAAGTACAGATGAATTAGGATCATACTTTCTTCATTCGTGAAGAGGTTAAAATTTTATAGTAGTCTGTAATACCATGCGTAGTGAAGGGAGATGTAATGCCGTTGAATAATAAGTCAAGTTGCAGTACATCACAGATTCACATGGTTGTGAATGCTTCGGGAACAGGAGTATTATATGCAAATGGGTAAGTATAATACATTTTCATATGGTAGTGAAGGTAAAGAACTATCTACTAGAATAGCAAATAGTTTTGATGATTATATTAATTAAAAATGAATTTATTAATTGGTTTGAATGATAAACTTAATATATAAGGTCGGTTCACGGACCTTGGCAGAAATGCCGAAAGTACAGATGAATTAGGATCATACTTTCTTCATTCGTGAAGAGGTTAAAATTCTTCAGTAGTCTGTAATGCCATGCGTAGTGAAGGCTAATAGGATTCCTTTGCTTTCGGGTAATCGGTGCAGTACGCACATTTTCACATGGTAGTGAAGGCTAACGCTAATGCACCAACGACTGTGATTGGATGCAGTACAGCACGTTTTCTCATGGTAGTGAAGGATTGTTAAATAGTGAGGTGCTTCCTCCTATTGGCGTAGTACCCAGAGTAAATATTACATACCCTAGGGAAATTGTTGCTTCACCATGAGAACTTTGTTCTCTGAGTGTTTTGCTTTGATTAAAACATATACAGATTTTGCGTATGTTTTCTTTATGGAATGAAGTCATTTTGCATAATTTTCTAGCATTTTTGCCAATTCTAAATGGTAAAATATAGGTAGATATAAATTTGAAAGATATAAAGGACAGCATGTCTGTTTCTAATGACAAGGAGAGTGATGAATGCGATGTCAAGTAACACTGGGTATTTCATTCTTGAATGGTTAGTGTATATATCAGTGATTCTCATGGTGCTAGCATGTATTGCATTTATACTTAATGATATACCATTAGGATTTTGCGAACTTTTTTCGTCAAAATGGTGCTTTTTTTGGAATTTACCTGCATATTTGCTTTATGGTGCTCTGATTTGTTGGGTGTTATGTGGATTCCTTGCTATATTATTCGGCTTAATTGGAATTATGTAAAAGTCAATTCAACGGCTTAAGGCAAATTGCCTTAATTTAAATATAAGGTCGATTCACGGACCTTGGCAGAAATGCCGAAAGTACAGATGAACTAAAATCACACCTTTGTCATTCGTGGCAGGGTTAAAATTTTGTAGTAATCTGTAATGCCATGCGTAGTGAAAGGTGCTCAGGCAGGTCTAACAATTTCAGCGGTTGCAGTATAGCTCATTTCACATGGTAGTGAAGGCCATATCGTTGAAATATGTTTTAGTAAAAAGTTGCAGTACAGCACAAATTTTCATGGTAGTGAAGGATTGCATGATAATAGCATTTATTCGGATATGTTGTACATTAGCATGATTTCACACGGTAGTGAAGGGCATAAATCAACAGTACCATTTATTGTATAGTTGAACATCAGCATGCTTTCGCATGGTAGTGAAGGTGTATAGTTAGCATTTACATAGAATTTGTATTTTTTAGATAAATATTTTACATTATAGATGTTAATAAAAAAAGGAGGTGTGCAAAGATGAACAAGACAGCTTTAATTCAAGAAGTAAGTGAACAATTTGATACCATTTCGAAAAAAGATATGGATAAGATTATATCTTGCGTTTTTGAAAAAATGATAGATACACTATCAGCAGGTGATACTTTAGAAATTGCAGGATTTGGTAAGTTTATAGTCAATGAACGTAAAGAACGCATGGGGATCAATCCTGTGACAATGGAAAGAATTCGTATTCCTGCTTCTAAGTATGTGAAATTTACATCATCTAAATCTTTAAAAGATATAGTTAATAAGTAGATATTTATTTGAATAGTTATCAAACTATTCTGGCAATCATGCCCTTATGACTTTTTTCACATGATGTAAGTCCAGATAGTTCAGGTGAAATTTATAATTATGTATATTTCACCTTATTAGTCCTGTACCCTGACAGGACTTTTTTTATGTGTTATTACAAGGAGGAAATATAAATGGATTTTGATAGAATGCAGAATGAGATTTTGAAAAATCTTTATAAAGAAAAGGGTGCATTATCAAAAAGAAAGGAAGAACTGCAAAAGGAACTTGGACTTGTAGATTCTAACTTGACTAAAATTTTATCGGCCGAAAAGAAATTAACGGCTTCGTTTGAAAAGCTTGGTAAAGAAGTATCTGAATGGGAAAGTTTAAGTGCACAGTTAAATACAGGAACAAAGAAGAAGCGAAAGAAAAAAGATAATTTTGTTGATGGCAGTACTGCTACCACAGATACAGAAGCCAATGTTCAATTTAACAATGTAAATGAGACGTTTAATCCTTTTGGTGAATGATTATGCCAGTAAAAAAAGATTATTATACGATTGAACTGAAGTCAGGAAAGCTAAAAGCATCAATTGCTATACTTGTAGTTTTAGCAATTTGTATACTTATACGTTTGACTCCACTGATTCATTACTACTGGGTGAATTTATTAACTGCTTTGGTAGTTTCAAATGGAATCAGTCTTTTTGTTATTGCAGGGTTGTTAATGGCTCTTCATATTGTAGATATAAAACGCTTTAAGGAAATGTTAAAGAAGGAGGATAAGAACAATGTCCACTGAGTCTTCTTCAAAAAATGCAAGTGTTGCTGTATTTCATATTGCCATCAATACAGGTGAAAATATTGCCAGAGCATTAAGACGTTTCTTAACTTCTGTGAAATATGCAAATGTGAAATATGGTGAAGCACATTATAGAAATTATTTAAAGGGCAACAAAGGTCATAAATTTAAATCTGAATCCGCTTTTGCTCATGTTGCGTATGATGTAAAAAAATCAGACGTTGAAAGAATTCCTGTTAGTGCCCGTGATAAGGAAATTATCGAATCCATGACACACAACATGAACATTGACTACTGCTTAATGAGACGACCTGATGATCTTGAAGAACTTGTTAAGAAAGCTGTTACAGATGGCAATTCATTAACTGATTTTGAAAAGAAGATAGTAACCGCATTTACTATACAAGATGAGAATAATCAGATTGTCATGAATCCAGAAAGCCCAGATATGCCAGTTATCAATGATGCTGAATATATGTTGACGATATGTTCAATAGACCTTGCAAAATGGGAGGTCATTACCAGAGAACTGGAGGTGTTGTCACATCGACCGTCACTTATGAACAGGTTGAAAGATGCGAAGTTAATGAACATAGTTAGTCGTATCTTTAATAAAACCAAAGAACATACTCAGGAGCGTGAGACTGAATTTAGCTATGTGCAAAACCAAGTGCAGGAACAAACAAATAAGAACGATTATAAAGACAGGGTAACAGTGAATCCGTTTGTGGATGAAGGGACACCTGAAGTTGTATTTGACGAGCCAAGAGATGCTGTAAGGAAAATATTATATTATTTTCTTCCAAAAGTTGCGTCCTATAATGATTTAAAAGAGGTCTTGAAGCAACTTGGCTTTAATATCCATGATAAGTATGAACTAAATAATGTATTCAAGTTCACAGCGGATGAAAGCCTAAAGGTTGAGCGAAGTGACGATATACCTGCTTTAGCAAATTATGATGTTATATGGTTTCGTATGCCGAATACAAATGGAGATCAATTTATAGAGATTCCTAACAAGTATATTTCATGGAATGAAAAAGCAAAAGAAGATGGCAGTACTGCCACCATTGAACTTCCTGTAAATGAAAAGTTTAAGGTACGCAATTCAGAACAATTATTCAGGCCTTTCTATAAAGATAATAGTAATAAAGGAACGCAGACTGTTGAAGAGTTTAGAAACTTTTGGGAAGATAAAACAAAACAAGATGTATTTACAATTTCACTTCCTGATTCGGATTTGGAAATTGATTTTTCATCAATTGATGATATGAATGGAAATCCTTATACTTTAGAAAGTATCGAGTCCTTTATCAAAGATAATGAAAGAACAGATAATGCAGAAATTGTATATACTATTTTAAATACAGATGCTGAAAATCTTGGTGAACTTCAAGACAGAGTATTTGAAAAAGCAAATATTCATCTTGAACAGCAAACTGATGAGATGATTTCTGAAAAGCCAATATTGGAAACAATTCCTCCAGATATTTCAATGAAGAGATGTCTGGATTTTTTAGTTCCAAAGGTAAAGTCATACGAAGATCTAAAGGAATGTTTGGAGTTGATAGGCTTCAGTATACGTGACAGTATGTTCAACGCTAATACATCTGTTGATGATTTTATGAACAATACGAAAAACATGCAGTTTAAAGTTATCAATATGGATAGTTGGAAGAGTACATCTAATCTAAAGGGGTTTGATGGATTAGATTATTCTTTGCAGTCAATTTTAGATCGGATTGAGGATAACAGCCGTAGTGAAAGTGTTTCTGTAGTGAAAGATTTATTGGATTGTCGTTCAATGGATGAAATTGATGTGATGGTAGATAGAGTCCTAGCTATGGCTCACGTAAAGGATGACATTCCTGTAGAAGAAAATAAAGATGTTCCAGACATGGAGTTTATTAACAGTTTAAATACAGACCAATTGAATCATTACATCAATCATTTTGCACAGGATGATAAATCATTAAAATATGCAAAAAAGAGATTGAAGAAAATGAATATCTCTAAACAGAAAACAACATCTAGAGAAAATAGAAAACCGACAAGAGTCAGGGAGGATAGAACAGTATGAAGTCTATAGAACAACTTAAAGCCATTGACAATAAATATAATTTAGAAATTCAGCGATGTAATGAGGCTCTGTTTCGCTTTATGGATAAAAAGAATGGAAGATATACGCCAGAAGAAGTAATTGAAGAAGCAGGACAAGCTATTTTAAGGCTGAACAACGTTATTAATTCTATGAAATGTGACATGTTAGAAATAATTAATGAATATTCAAATTATCTTTTAGAACGATCAACTGCTTCAGGAGAATCTTTTGATCAGATTGAAAAAGATGCTAAAGAATTCATTAATGCAATGAATTTAAAGGAGAGCAAGCAGAATGAGTGATAAAGATAAGAACTCATCTGAAATGCCAAAAAAGAAAAGCAGACAGAGCCTGAAAGTTACCATTAAAAAGAATAAATTCTGGATTAAAATTTTTACTGGTGGTTTTGTTTTTGTTGTTGTTATCCTTTGCTCGTGGACTGGATACAATGCATTCACCATCTTTCAAGCTCAGGGTGGTGACACTGTAGATAATGTTTTTAAAGCTATCAATTCCAGTTATAAAATATTGCCATATTGTAAACCTACTGTAGAGGGATCCCTTTTAGGCTTTGCATTATATGGAATGATTATAATTGGTGTTATTTACCGTGATGCTTCCAAGAAGAATACTAAGGAAGGGCGAGAGTATGGCTCTTCAAGAAAAGGCGATGTTTTTGAAGAGGCATCGAAAAATGATGCCTTGGAGAACAAAGTTGAAGCAAAACGTGATGAGGATGCAAATATAATTCTAAGTAAGAACGTAAAAGTGGATATGGATACTTGGCATACTGGAATCAACGACAACATTTTTGTTGTCGGTGGTTCTGGTACTGGTAAAACACGTTATTTTGTAAAGCCAAATATTCTTCAGATGTATTGCAATTACGTTGTAATTGATCCTAAAGGCTCTGTTGCAGAAGAGTGTGGTAAAGCTTTTGAAAAGAATGGTTATAATGTAGGCTACCTGAATCTTGTAAAGATGGATAAATCTATGGGATACAACCCATTTGAATATTTTAAAAAGCCTGAAGATGTCCAAAGTTTCGTACAGAATCTAATATCTAATACGTCAGATAAAAATAAATCTGGAGGGGATGAATTCTTTGTTAAAGCCGAAATGACTTGGCTTATGTCCATGATTTATTTGATTATGTCTGAATGCAGAGGGGACGAGAATCTATTTAGTTTCAATACGGTTCTTATGCTTCTTCAGCATTCTGATGCTAAAGAAGATGGGAATGATACATATGAATCGGATGTGGATAGGCTGTTTAAACAATTGCAGAGTGAACATACGGCTGAAACGCATGGAGCTATTACCTACACATATAGAGATCTGGCTATTTTGAATTATCAGATTTATAAGCTTGGAGCTGGTAAGACAGCAAAATCTATTTTGATTTCAATTGGTGTTCGATTGTCTATCTTTGCTTCCCCTGAATTAAAAAGAATTCTCCAAAAAGATGAACTACATCTAGAAAGATTAGGTCAGCCGATGATTACTTCTGCTAAGGAGAATGAATGTAAAAATTTATCACTTGATATTGATCGAGATGTTTACGAAAGATTTACAAAGGGAAGAACAGATAAACCTTCATATGAGGATTTGCCAAAGAATAGATTAAGAAAATCTATTTTGTTTATTGTTATTAATGATTCAGATGATGTTTTTAATTTCATGGCATCTATCATTCTTCAGCAGTTGTATACGCAGCTTTACTATATTGCGGACGCTCGTGCGGATCATAAACTGCCAATACACGTAAGAATTATTAATGATGAGTTTGCAAACTGTGGGAAGCAGCCAGATTTTAACCGTAAAATCAGTACAATGCGTTCTCGTGAAATCAGTACGGCTGTTATTGTACAAGGTATTTCACAGATTAAATCCAAGTCGTTATATGGAGATGACTGGGAGGCAATCTTTGAAAACTGCTCTATAACTTTATTCTTAGGATCTAAAGGTCCAACAACGCAAAAGGTTATTTCTGAACTGGCAGGAAAAGAAACAGTGACTCACGTTACACATTCCACTAGCAAAGGAACCAGTTCGTCCTACACAGTTGGTGAACAGTTGATTGCCAGTGATGTGTACTCTATTGGTGATATTGCAATGCTGGATAATCGTAAATGCTTGATTCATATTCAAGGTCAGCATATCTATGAAGACTGGAAATATGATGTTAAGGACCATCCAAGAGTGGATGAAACATGTGATGCACATGATAAAGAAATTGCTAAACAGAACTTCTTTGATATTGATGTTTTCCTAGAAAAAGTACGTCAATTAGAGAAATTACGTGAAGAAACACGAAATAAATATATTGTGGAAAATCAAACAGAGTCGGAAAGTAAAATGGATGGATACAGACGTGGTGAATACTCAGGAAAGACTGATTTACTGATAAGTAATGATGCTGTATATCAGACTCAGAATGATTTGGAATTTGTTGAAGAAACTATACAGGATGAAGAAAGATACGATGTAGATGGGTTTCTACCAAAATCGGATATAAGTAATTTTTAATATTGAATACTTTGGTAATTAGATGGCAGTACTGCCATCTTTTTATATATTTAGAAAGATGAGGTAAAAAAATGAATTATTTAGAAAAAGGTTTTGAAATTATTTCAAAAGGTTTAATTGCTTTTGGAGGTGTTTGGACCGTTTGGGGTATTGTTGTCATGGCAGGTGGATTGAACGACCATAATGGGCAAGACATCAAGCAAGGTGTTTTACGTGCTGTTGGTGGAGCTTTGATTATTGCAGCCGCTGCATGGTTGACTACAATTAATGTAAATTTTGGCTAGAACATAAAAGATGGCAGTACTGCCATCTTTGCTTCTTTGGAGGATAAAATGACGGAATATCAAAGTAAGTTACATGAATTAGATTTATGTATAGAAAACGCTAAAAATGAAAAGTTGAATCTTATGATAGATAAACATTATGAGCCGTTAAACGCTAGTTTGTTGAATACACTCTTTCTAAATGAAAAACTATATATTGCTTCTAAAGATCTATTGGATGTTTTAGAAGAAATACAGTTGTCTCTGTATTCTATAAACAAACTTGTAGATGATGCATCTTTAAAAGGACAGGAAGCTTCTTTTAAAGAAAACAACACAATTATTGAAAATTCAATCGACCGTCAAAAGGTCATTTTAAATAAATACATAACTGATATGCAATGGATGCTATCTCGAAAGGAGGATGATTAGAGTGCTTGATAGTTTTTTTAAAGGTCTTGCAGCTACGATTGGTGATATTTTTGCAAATTATTTTGTGAGTCTGAATGATGTGATGACATTAGCACAATCCGCACCATCTGACAAAATTGATGGGTTTCCATCTTTGGCATTATGGGAGGCATCTAAAGGATTATCCAGTTCAATTGGGACAGGGGTTGCTTCAGTAGTTATATCTTTGTTTCTTTTCTTTGAACTGGCTGCTATATTCAATCGAACGGATACAAAAGGTTTGGATGGTATCTATTGGATCTTGATGGCATTTTTGAAAGTAGCTGTTGCAATTACAATTGCAAAAAACATGAGTGTAATCATTGGAATGTGTTTCCAGATTTCAAGTGAAGTCATACAAGGAATGCAACATACTTCGTATTTTAAATTGCTTAAATTTAATACAAAAGATATATCGCAGGAGCTGGTCACTTATTATAAGGAGAAAGAAGCAGGAACTATCCTTGGTGGATATATTGTTGCTCAACTTGTAGGTGTTATAAACAATGCTTCCATTGTTATTGTCAAGCTGGTGTGCCAAATACGTTTTATTGAGATATACGTTTTTACGGCTGTTGCACCATTACCGTTCTGTACATTCTGCAACAATGAATTTAAACATATTGGTATTGCATTTATTAAAAGATTATTGGCTCTGGCATTACAAGGAGTCTTTATCTGCATTGTTTGTATTTTTTATGTACAGATTGTCAATGCATCGGTTGGAGATGCGTTGAAAAATGTTTCGAGTAATCCAACTGGAGCAATGTTCACAATGATGGGATACTCGATTTTATTGCTTATTGCAGTCTTCCAGACTGGAGGATGGAGTAAATCATTGCTTCAGGTTAATTAATTTTGGTATTAACGGTTTGTCATACACGTTAATATAGTTTCTTGCACACACATCGGAGAAACTTCATAGCAGTTAGAACAAAAATCGGGAGGTAGGTTATGGCAGCACCACATGTATATTTTTCAAGACAAATGTTAAAAGCTAAGTATAAAGATCCAAAAACAAATGAGTATCGTGATTATGAACACAGCAGAGCAACTGGTAAAGATGGTAAGCCTTTACTGATGTATCGTATTTTACTGCCCTCTGCAAATCACAGAGAATTCCAGTTTGAAAAAGATGTGAATGGAATTGATATTAACTCTAGAAAAGCCTATATTCAGGTTCCAAGAGATGCCGTTCATGATACAAAAATTGCCCAGAAAAAGGTAATGTATATGGATTGTGAAACATCTACATGGACAGTCTATTTTGAAAGCCAGCGTCTAAGAGATGCGGATGGACATCCAATCTTCACGCCTGACGGTAAGAATCAGTTTGATAAGCCGGTTCCTGTTAAGTTAAACAGAAAACAAATGGCGGAAATCTTTGATACGAAGCTTATACGTGAAAAGAAAAAAGTAGTAACAGTCGAAAAAGATGTGAAAAAGACTACCCAAAAAGAGTTATCAAAAGAAATCAACAAAAATGTAGAACATAAGCAAGAAAAATCTGATCCAGATTTAGAACGCTAGATATTCTTGAAAGTTAAGATGTGTGCCTTAACGAATGAAGGTGGCAGTACTGCCATCTTCTTATTCTTATAAATGAAAGGAGGGTATCATGGAATCTTCCTATGTACCTAAAGATATAACGACCTATGAAGAGAAAATTCTTTTAGGACTTTCAGTTAGACAATTATTTTGGTCTTTTATTGCAATGGTAGTGGGATTATCTTTTTATTTAATCTCATATATGCTTATACATCTTCCGCAGGATCTTTGTATTTATGTAACTATTGCTTTATGTTTTGGAATATTTGCAATGGGATGGGCAAAATGGCAGAACTCTAGACCTTATCAGGAAAAGTTGGCAGCCATACATCGCTTTTGTACAGTTAAACAAAGAGTGATTTTTTCAAATGAACTCTATTATTTTACAAAGAAAGGATTTAAAGATGTTTCTAAGAAATCAAGAAAAGACAAACAAATCAACAAACAATTCTGCCGAGAATACAGAAAGTAAAAGAGATGCAAAAAAGAGAATCAAGCGTGCTCGTATCGCACAGAATGTAATTCGCTATAAAGAAATGTTAGAGAATGGAATTTGCTGTATGGATGATGATCTTTATTCTCGTGCAGTGAAATTTACAGATATAAACTATCAAATTGCCCCAAACGAAATGAAGGAACAGATTATTGGCATGTATTCTGATTTTCTTCAGTCTTTGGGAAATGATATAGATGTTTCTCTAGTTATCAATAATCGCTTATTGAACAGAGAAGAATTTGAAAAAAACATTATTATGCCACATAGGGCAGATGGATTAGACATAATCCGTGCAGAACTGAACCAACGTGTTCGTGATAACATGGAATTAGGGAACAATTCTATTGTTTCAGACAAGATTTTTACTTTCACTTGCAAAGAAAGAAACTATCAAGAGGCTAAAAAAACATTAGATCTTCTTGCTGAAAACTTCTGCGATCAGCTCTCCAATCTTGGGTGTGAAGCTGAAGTGATGTCTGGACAGGAAAGACTCGAAACTTTAGCTTCTATTACATTTCCATCTCGTCATTTTGATTTTAAATACAGTGATCTAAATATTGGAAATTCAACGAAAGATTATATTACGCCATATTCATTTAATTTTAAAAAAGATTACTTTACGATGGGTGAAAGATATTGCTGTGCAATGGTCATTCAAAATTATCCTACTTGGTTAAAGGATGATTTGATTTATGAACTGTCAAAGATTGAAAGTAATATAGTAATGACATTTCATATGCAGTTGCAGTCTAAAGAGGATTCAATTGCCTTAATCAACAGAACATACGAAAAGGTAGATATGCAGATTCAGGCAGAAAACGAAAAGAATCTAGCTCGTGCTAACTTTTCAGGAACCCTTCCACCAAATCTACGTTCTCAAAGTGAAGCTGTTAATACTTGGCGTAAACTTGTTGAAGACAATGATCAAAGGATCTTTAATTGTCAATTTTTAGTATTGGTTAATGCTAAGTCAATGGATGAAATGAACAATGTCATTAACCTTGTGGAACGTACAGGAAAAAGATTGACTTGTGATTTTATTAAAATGGATTATGAGCAGGAAATTGGTTTTAATTGTGCTTTGCCTTTGGGCTTGCCAAAAGAGGGACTGTCACGCCCTTTGTTGACCAATAATTGTGCATATATCATGCCGTTTACATCTCAGGAATTATTGCATGAAGATCAGCCGATTTTCTATGGTATCAACAAGACTACAGGAAATATGATTTTATGTAATCGTAAAGGTCTGGCAAACCGTAATGCGTTTATTATGGCTCCTACTGGAATGGGTAAATCATTTATTGCAAAAAAAGAGATTACTCCATTGTTTTTGGGTGATCCAAATGCAAGCATTATTATCATTGACCCACAGGGCGAGTATAAGAAACTTGTAGATGGATTAAATAAGTTTTCAAACAAAAAGGAATGTCAGATTCTTCAGGTGGATACAAATTCAAGTTTACATTTTAATCCATTTGATGGGGATATATCGAGGACAGATTTTTTGTCACGTAAAGCAGAAATAGCTATTGTTATGATGGCTGAAATGATTGGGGTAAATGGATATTTAACTGGAGAACAAAAGTCAATTGTAGACCAGATCGTACATTCCATGTTTTTGGATTACGAAGCAAAATTAACAACCGATCCAAGAAATGCTCACATGCCTACTTTAAAAACATTCCATGAATATTTAGGGAATTATCAAGGGGATGTTGCTCATCAAATGTATGAAGGATTATGGACTTACGTTGAAGGTACTTATGATTTATTTGCACATGAATCAAATGTGAACATTAATAGTCGTATGGTGGTGTTTGATATTCATGATATGTCAGAATCTATTAAGTCGCTTGGGAACAAAATCATCTTGGAAACTATTAAAGAACAGATGCTTAAAAATTATGAGCAAGGAAAAGATACTTGGGTCTATATAGATGAAATCTATCGTTTGCTTGACAATGAGTATTCCGAAAACTTCTTGTATGAGTTCTGGAAATGGGTGCGTAAATTTGGTGGTGCATGTACTGGTATCACGCAAAATGTTACTGACCTTTTACGTTCTGATAAGACAAGTACAATGCTTGCAAACTCAGATTTCTTTATTATGCTACGTCAGGAAAAATTAGACTTAGTTCAGTTAAAAGGATTATTAAATTTATCTGATGAGCAATGCAGATATGTTCAGAATGCTCCTAGAGGTTCTGGCTTGATTCGTTACGGTAAGACCATTGTTCCATTTACAGATAAGTTCCCTAAGAATACGATTTGTTATGAAATGTGGAATACTGACCCAGAAGACAAGAAAAAAATGGAGGAAAAAAGAATTCGTAAACTTCAGGAAGAATCTTTACGATTACAAAAAGAACAGCGTGAAAAGGATGAAAATGAAACAAAAATGCGTGAGGTAATGATGCCTGCATATGCTCCAAAAAAAGATGATGAGAAGAATTCAAATGAACTTGATTCAGTGGTGACTGATATCAATAATCATAAAGTGTTAAATAATCAAACTATGGATCGTGAAAGATTATATGATGTTTCATCTTCTAATGGTTCAACGGATTCATCAAGATCCACAGGTTTTCAATTTAATCCAGAGGATTATTAAAAGGATGGCAGTACTGCCATCTAGGAGGTCAATATGTTTAGTTTAAAAAAAATGACAGTTTTATGTTGGGATGATGAGTCTTCGATTAGCTCACTTTCTTTGGAATCTCAGATATTTAATTTTAAAGATTATTTTTCTAGTCGTATTTGGAATGAAGATGAATTTCGAAGTGTCTTTGATGAGATTGATCCATCAACAGGGAAATGCAAAGGGGAACTATTAATCGGTGGTGCAGTTATTCGTGTTTACGGTGATTTCCATGTGACAAAAGAAAATCGTTATTATATGGAATCGGCGAATGTAGAGTATGTATCAAATCCAGTATCCTTGAATAAGGATGGCAGTACTGCCACTTCATCAAATGATGATACTGAAGTACAGAATCAAAATGTCGAGCATGTTTCTTCAAATGATTCATCTTCAGAAAATTCAAATGACAATTCTGAAGACTCTAATACTCATTCAGAGCAGAAGAATACGGATACGGATGTAGATTGTAGCAAAAATACAGTAACGTATGAGGATTCCCGAACACAGGATGTGGTCTTATTATTGATGAACAATCTTGATGTCATCAAAAAGATTCCTGATAAAAACTATGAGATTCATGCTAAAGAGGATTTCTACAAGGATACAGAAAGAAAATATCCATATATCTATAGAGAAAACAACAATTATAAGATTCTTATCAATGAAGGGATGACATTAGGGTGTCGTTCAGAAATTGGTGCTAAATTACTTGTTGCACTATATAACGATAAAGAAGCTAAGCGTTTTATAGATTCTGATTTAGATAATGGTTATGTAGATGGTATATATCAAGATTTAAATAACGCATCCAAAGTAAAGGATGCAAATGTTGATAAATCTTTACAGGCATTACATCATATGAAGCTGGATTTAGAAAATACTACGAGTACAATGCGTACTAATGTTTAGAGTTGGAGGTGACAGTTGTGAAAAATGATAAAGCAGAAATCGTGAAGCAGCAACTTGCAGAACGTTTTATTCATTGCTTAGATGACAAAAAAGAAGAGTGGAGCAAAAATTGGAAGATTGGAAGTGGTGCCTGCAATGGCATCAGTAATCGTAAGTATGCCGGATTAAACCGTTTTCTTCTTACTTTTTACAGTCAGGAAGAAAAATATGAAGGAAACCGTTTCTATACATTTAATCAGATAAAAGAAAAAGGATATCATCTTGAAAATGCAAAAGGAAAAGGAATTCCTATTATTTATCCGATGTTTAACTATTTCAAAGATGGTGCGACAGATTATTCAGATAGAAAACTCGTTGGAGTATCAAAGAAATCAGAAATGATACGGTCTGGCGAAGCTACAGAAAGTAATTTTAAATGGGCTTACGCTAGTGTAAAATACGTGTTTAGTGAGGACTTAGTAAAAGAAATTGAAAAGGATCCTCAACAGCATATCTACTCTAATGATGAGAAGTTTGAATTTTTAAAAGGTTTTATGAAGGAGACTGGCGTTGAGTTTTATCAATCTAAAATAAATGAGCGATGTTATTACGATATCGATAAGCATAGAATTGTTTTACCACCAGATAATCACTTCTTTAATAAAGAAGCATTATTATCTACCTTGGCTCATGAAATTGCTCATAGTACTTCCAAAGGTCTAGAAAGAGAAGTAACTGGTGAATTTGGAAGCGAGGAGTATGCAAAAGAAGAATTGCGTGCGGAAATCGCTTCTGCTTATATTTGTGCCGAATTGGGTCTAGACACAAGCATGAACGAAAATAACAATGTCGCATATATCCAAAGCTGGTCTACTGCAATAAAGGATAATTATAAATATCTGGAAGATGCTGTCAAAGATGCAGATAAAATCTGTAATTATGTTATAGAAAAGGGAGAGGTCTATCAAAATAAATCGTTGAATAAGCAATTGCAGAAGGAATACCAGACCCCATCAAAAGAACATAAAGAAAAGGAACCTGAAAGGGACTTATGAACTTTCTTGAAGATGCTGATTTTAAACATTATTTCAAAATGTTCGTGATAGGAATATCAATTTTTGGGATACTTTGTTTTCTTTTTCTTTTTGTTTTCAGAGATAATCATGGAATAACATTAAAAAAGGATACGGTTGAATACGGAAATCCTGTACGTGTTGTTGATCTGATTGAAACGGTTGCAGGGAATCCTGTTGAGAAAAGTGACAAGATCAGCTCAAATACGATTTCAGTGAATGGCTATGAAATTACATTTGATGAAATTGATGTGTTTAAACTTGGCAGTCAGACCATTACAGGTAAATACACAGATGGATCAATTCCCAAGCAGATGATAGAAATACATGTGGTGGATACTAAAAAGCCAGTCATTAAAATCAATAAGGATATCGATCCAAACATGGAGTTAAAAGATGTACGTAAATTAAAAGTAGATTCATACTATTCGGTTTCAGATAATCAAACTCCTGACAGTAAGATAAAAATCAAAAAGTATATCAAGGAAGAAAAATATTCTTATGGGGATACAGTACATCTGATTATTGAAGCGAAAGATAAAAGTGGGAATATATCAAAGAAGTCAGTACCTATATGTATAAATGCTAAAAAAGAGAAGAAGGAAATTCATGTGGAGAAGAAAGATGAATCAGAGGAATCTAAAAATGTTGAATCTTCTCAAAATGAAAGTCAGCCAACGCAGAATCCTCAAACGCAGAACTCATCTTCACAAAACAGTCAGAGTTATCAAGTACCACAGCAATCTGTTCAACAGGCTCCACAGCAAACTCAGACTGTTCCAGTTCAGCCTACACGTCCTAAGCCTTCCAATAAACAGTATTTGTTTTCTCAAGGCTATGATATGTCAAGCGCTCCAAGTGCTTGTCAGAGTGATTTGCTGTCTTCTGGATATACTGGTTCATGTACGCCAATTCAGGATAGTGATGGCATTTATTTAGGTATGCAATTAATTTTTAACTAAGGTGGCAGTACTGCCATCTTTTTGTTTTAAGGAGGTTCATTTTGGTTAATGTAAATAAACAACAAATTATCAATGCAGGAAAGATTGCATTACGAGAAACTATCAAAGCGACTTCCTATTCTTCAGCTGTAGCAATCGATGTAGGAGGGAGAACATTAGATTCTGGTAAACACCTGTTATCTAATACTGTGTATGCAGCACATGATGTGTCTCGTGGAACACTTTCTACAGTTGCTACACAGATCAATCGCTATACGCCTGATGTCTATGATGTTGGAGGGTATGGGAAACACGATTTAACATCAGATGCAGGAATGTTCCTTGCAGGGAATTCCGCAATGATTGCACAAAATGCAGTGCGAATGACTAGAGGTGTTGCAAGTCCGATTATAAAAATTGGATCAAAGATTGTCTATAATGACAAACGCATGGAGCATATCAAAGAAAAGTCTAAGTCATTTGAAAATGTACAGTTACATAATGTTAAACCTGCTCAAATGAACTATACAGATATCATATCTGGAAAGTCACGGAAAGATGCTATTCTTTATAGACATAATTTAGCTCAAAATCGTTATGTTCCAAATCAGATGGCAGGTTCTTCGGTTATGGACAGAAAAGATGCTGTTGTAACCAAATTTAAATCCAATGCTTATGATCGAACTGTATCTAGACAAGCTCATGTTCAAACCTATAGCAACTATTTAAAACGTAAAAGATTTTCTTTGAGTAGATCTACGCAGATGACAATTCGTAATCAGTCTCGTAAATTAACAAATGCAATGATAAGGGGTAATGACGCTGACTCAACCACAAATAAAACTATGTGGTATGCAAACAAAGCTCTTCGTGGAACGTCAAGATCTATAGGAAAAGTATGGCAGGAAAGAAGAAGCATCTATCGGATTGTATCAAGCGTTCGTCATCCTATTCGTACCTTGAAGAATATTGGAAAAGCAATCATTAATTCTTTGTCTGGTGTTTTTACAGCAATAGCAACCGTTCCTGTTATAGCATCAGTGCTTGTTTGTTTGATTCCTGTTTTACTTCTGTTTATGTGTCTCTTTATTGTTATTTCCAGTGTGTTAGGGTTTATTTCATCTCAGAGTTATACATTTACGGAAATCAAAATGTGTGATGTAGGTAACTCGACAAAAGATTTGGCAAATGAAACAGCTGTTACAAGCACATCGTCTGAACAATATAAGCTACTGTTTGGAAATAAATATGGACAGGTCCAACACGATGAATGGGGACTAGCCTATATTGAAGATGGGGGTTATAAATGGTATTGCAATGCGATGGCCACCTATTATACATCAACTATTGGCGAAAAATTTCGGTTGACGTTGGATTCTGGGGAACAGATTTACATTATTATTTGCGATATCAAAGCGGATAAACATACGCATAAAGGAAATAACGACAGCAGTCATGCGTGTCTGTCACAAGACGGGTCAATGATTGAGTTCTATGGAGATGTAAGTCGTACTACATTGCCTAAACTTCATGCAGCCGGATTTTCAAGTTTAAACAACAATTTTGATCAAAATCATAAATGGAAAGGTTCAGTTGCCAAAGTAGAAAGAGCCATGAAACAAGGAAGTGGGGATTTAACTGGATCTCCGGATTTTTCTAACACGGATGCATGGATCACTAAAAATCCATACGCAAGAAGTCATTTGTATGGTCAGTGTACATGGTTTGCATGGGGGCGTTTTTATGAAATTTATGGATATGACCCAGGTTTCTCTGGAAACGGCTATCAATGCGTTAGCGAATTATTAAGTGTTCATGGCGATAAATTTAAATATTCTAAAGAGCCAAAAGCTGGTGCCGTTGGTTCAAGTGATATGGCACATAACCATGTTTGGATCGTAGTAGCAGTAAACGGAGATCAGATTACTATTCAAGAAGGGAATCTGGATGGTGTCACAAATGATTATGCTGTTGCTATTACAGACTGGCACACAGCTACATACTCAAGTTCACAGTTGCGTGCTTACTATGGAAATGTATCGTATGCTGTACCAATTTAATAAAAGATAAGGTGATATTATGATGAAAAGAACTAAATGTTTATTTTTTATATTTTTTTGTATTTTCTTTATGACTGCCTGTCAGAAGAAGGAGCCTGTTGAATTAAAGCCTTTTGAAAATATTAAAATCAAAGAGACTGGTTGGAATGGTTCTGGAGAAATTGAAGTAACGAGTCATAAAATACACTACACTGGAAATGATGAAAGTATTAAGAAATTGATTCATTCGCTACAGTATACAGTTAAAAACAATAAGGAACTTAAAAATGGTGATAAAGTAACTATTAAATTGGTATATGACAGTGATTTATTCAAATTGGCAAATGTAAAATTCAATAAAACGGAATATACATATAAAGTACATAGTCTTCAAGATGACACTCGTACTGTAAAAACAATTACTAATGAAAAGAAAGATCCAGTAACTGGCGAAAATGTGGATGTTGCAGAGCAAATCATAACTGTAGATGGAATAGAAATTCCTGCTAGTTGGAATTTATCTGATGAAGAGATTCAGGAATATGTATCCTATATGAAAGGGACAGAAAACGGTGAGAATGTTCCAGAGGAAAAAGGGGTCGATGTGATATGGTCACAAGGGGAATCGGACGTGAAGACAAATCGTAAGAATTCCAAGTACTATACAAAGGATTATAACAATAATGATGTCGAATGTTATCAGGCTGCTTATAGTTATGGTCAAACATCATCTCAACAGTTTAAAATCAAGCCTGTATTTCAGGATGATAAATCTATTGGCTATGAATGCATCTTCAAGGAGAATTCATGATGGAAGAGAATATAAAGAAAATATTAGATCAGATTCGAGAACATATTATAAATTGTGCATTCAAAGATAAAAGTATTTTCATAAGAAACATAAAAGTTATGAAATTCAACACAGAACTTGAATGGTTCAATTGTGCTTTGATTGCTATGGATTGTAGACCTTCAAATAGATTTATTGTAAACACTTTGCAGAGATGGGATTATATACTAGGTACAGATGATGAAAATAAACCCTTCTTAAATGCTAAACCTGTAAAATTGCTAAAGCCTGTATATGAGAAAGATAATAATACTTTTCATTTCGACTTAATTGATACATATTATTTAGATGAATTAGAGATTTCTAAACATAAAAAGTTGAAATATACACGTAAATCTTCGATTGAAAGAGTGATTGATAAAAAGAAAAATTATGCTGAATTTGAACGTATTTTAAAAAATGGATGGCAGGATATATTTATTGAGTCTTATTTAAAGATGTTTGACTTCTATCATTTTTCAGACAAGACTAAGCAAATGTTTTATAAGAATCTAATACTATTTGTTTTTGGAGAAGAACTCAAGATTAAGACTCCGCATGAATTTTCTTCTATAAAGTTTAAAGATGAGGAGAAAATTACTGCTTATAGGCATTTGCATGAATTGATTTCTTGTTTTCATATTGCATTTCAATCTTATCTAGATGAGCTGGAAGCTTTGCAAAAGGAAATTGGCGATTTATCCGTTGAACAGCCTCGCCTTAGATCAGAAACTCATGACTTGATGGAAAAATTGTCAAAAGGAATTTCCATTAAAGAAGAAGAAAAAAGTCAGGCTGAGCCAACGGAGTCAAAATAAATGATATTTGGAAATGGATGTGATTTAAATGAAGCTAAGTATGGAAAAAGAATATCTTGTGAGTGAATCGGATGTAACTGAACTGGATTTTTTTAAGCAGGATTTAAAAAATCTTAATTATGAAGATTATTGTGACTTTATAGCTGATTTTATTAATGACACTAAATTGTTATTTATAAATTGCAATAACATCCAGTTTAAAAATATAATGAATGACTACAATGTAGATGAAAATTTATTTGATATTTAGAAAAGATGGCAGCACTGCCATCTTTTGATTTGGAGGGTTATTATGAATGAATATAACAATATAAAAAATAGATTTGATACAGATCAAGTCATACGTCAAACAGTCAACCCATCATCTTTATCGGTTATAGAAGCTCAGCAAAATTATGATAACAATTTAAAACGCAGTATTGTTCGTAACTTTGTAAAGGATCTTGAATCTCTAGGATGGGATATAAGAGAGGACTCAAATGGGTCAATTATGATTGAAACTGAATATGATAAAGAATATTATTCTTCCTATTCGGAGGCCTTTAATGTATATAAAGATACAATTGTAGACGATGTGTATCAGGGAATTCTTGATAAAGAAGGATATTATAATTTCTACCTTGGAAAAGAACAGATAAGGTATCTTGGTCTTGAAAAAGAATATGAAAAGCAGATGGAGCATGCGGTCGAAGGCGTAAATCATAATCTGGAAGATATTGATGACAGTGTGAATGATATATTATTAAGTACTGATGATGAGCCTAAAGATGTTGAAAGCGTGAATTCTACCGAAGAAATTTCGGCGGATACACAAGCTATTCAAAATACTATGGAGGATGGCAGTACTGCCACTTTGACACCATCTGAAGATTCTGCAAAGACGGAAGATGAGAAAAAAGATGAAACCGAAGTAAAGCAGGAACAAGAATCTGATGATAGGGCGGAAAAGAATGATAGCAGTCAGAAGCAAAGCAAAAAATCCAAGTCTCATGATTTAAATGAAATTGCAAAACAAATCGATTTGCAAATGAAGATTGATGACGTTGCAATACTATGTGGTTTGAATCTTGAAAAGAATGGTCGCTATTCATTGCGTGATCGAGATCATGATTCACTAGTTCTTGATTTAAAACGTAACTTTTTCTTTTGGAACAGTCAAGGAAAAAGGGGTGGATGTGTAAGCCTGTATAGGGAAATAATGAATGTGGGTTTTAAAGAAGCTGTATTAAAGTTGATGCCAAATATTGATTTGGATAAGGAATTTGTCGAGGCAGTCAGAGAAAAGCCTACAGAATTATCTGACCAAGATAGGCACCATGATTTACATAATCAGTTAAAGGAATTAAATTATGATTCTGAAGAAAATAAATCTATGAGGCAATCAATTGCATATCTTACAAAAACAAGAGGTTTAGACAGAGATATTGTCAATAAAATGATTGGTGAAAATATGATTTATCAGATTTCAGATAGCTATGGTCCAAAGGTTGCGTTTGTTGGCCGTAAAGATAATATGTATATTTCATCTATATGTCAGCGTTCAGTTTCTCCTAAAATCAAGTTTAAAGGAGATTTTAAAAATTGTAATTACAAAGTTGGGTGGTTTTATGATCCAGAGACTAAAGGCCAATTTGGGGAAAAGGGAAATGCTGATAAACCACTTCTAGTATTTGAAGCAAACATTGATATGATTTCCTACATGTCTTTGCTAAAAGAGTGTGGCGTAGATTATACACAGTTTGCATATCTGTCATGTAGTTCGATTAATCATGATATATGCATACCTGAAACATGTAAAGAATATGGCTATAATACAGTTCGTATATTATTTGACAATGACTATGAAGGAAAGGAAAACTGGGGGCAGAACAAAGCTAAAGATATTTCAAGTAAATTATCTAAAACCGGCATAGATGCTAAACCGATTATTCCTGACATCCCATCCTGCAAAGACTGGAATGACATTATTGTTGGATACAGAAACAACACAATTTCTTTGGATACGATTAAAACACATGTGCTAAAGGATATAAATGATTTAGTTAAGTCTATTCCTAAAGAAAAGGATGTTTCTTCGGTTGATATGCAATTAAATGAAAATGATTCATTAATAAAATCTATTTCATTTTTAGAAAATAAAGGAATTGATATAGGTATTATGAGCCGTCTTTCAAAAACAAATAAGGAAATGTTTATTGATGACAAGGCTGAAACCTTTATTCAAACTAGAACAGATTTGGTTCCATCATGCGAAAAACAATTACTGGTATTTGAATCCAATATGGATATGCTTTCATATATGTCCCTACTGAAGGGAACTGGCAGAAATTTAGCTAAGTATGCATTTATTTCTGACGGAAATCTCAATGAATCAAAAATTAATGGTATCAAATCCATCAATGATAAATATCAGTTTAAAGGAGTTGCCTATATGCCTAGCAAGGGCGGAAATGAAAGTGGCGGCCTATCCGCAATGCATATTGTATCTTGTTTAGATTCATTTAATAACAATGGGATAGATGTAAGATATGTTAGTCCTGCTCATGCAAATAGTTGGAACGAAAGATTGAATCAGTATAAAGAAGAAAAAAATAAGGTTCCGAGTCAAAATAAAAGTGTTGATAAATCACAAAACAAAAGCATTTTGCAACAAATGCGAGAAATGTCTGGAAAAACAGTTTCTATTGATGAAATGAATCGTTCAGCAGGACATGAAAAGGAAATGAATAGATCACGATAAGAAAGGTGGCAGTGCTGCCATCTTTATTTCTTGGAGGTATAAATGAAAGTTATTATTGCAGAAAAACCAAGCTTAGGTAGGACGATTGCAAGTGCTCTTGGAGTTTATGATAAATATGATGGATATTTATCAAACGGAGAAATTGCGGTCACATATGCTTTTGGACATTTACTGGAATTGAAAGATATGGATGCATACTTTGGGCATAAAGTACTTTGGGGAGAGAGTCTTCCTTTTTATCCTGATCCATTTGAATTTGATTTAAAGAAGGATGTTAAAAAGCAATTTGAAATAATATGTAATTTGATAAATAGTTCTGAAACAGATGAAATCATTTGTGCAGGAGATGCAGATCGTGAAGGTGAGGTTATTGTTCGGCTTATCTTGAGTGCAGGATTAAGATCCTATAAGAAGATTACTCGCTTGTGGCTGCCAGATCAGACTCCTCAAACAATCATTAAACAAATGGAAGAGAGGAAGCTGGATTCTGAATATGATAATTTGTATTATGAAGGGCTTGCCAGAACATATATAGACTGGATTCTTGGAATTAATTTAACAAGATCTATTTCATCTATTGCAAATCAAATGATGTCGATTGGACGTGTTATTTGTCCTATAGTCATTGCTATATATGAGAGGGATAAGTCTATAGATGAGTTTGTTCCTCAAAAGTATTATTCGTTGGTTTCAAATGTCGATGGTATTGAACTTGTTTCAAAAATAAAAGTTGATGCTAATGACAAAGTCAATGCCTTGTCTATATGCAATGATTATAATGCCACTGGAGGCAGAGTTGTGGATGTTTCTTCTAAAGATACTGTCAAGAACAGTCCTCGTCTTTTTTCTTTAAGTAAGTTGCAGGGATATTGTGGAAAGAAATTTAAATTAAAGCCTGCCGAGACATTATCAATTGTTCAAAGCCTATATGAGATGGGTCTTGTAACATATCCTAGAACAAATACAGAGTTTTTAAGTGAAAATGAGAAAGACAAAGTGAAGAATCTAATTCAAATTCATGATATGAATGGAGAATTGATTTATAAAGATACTAAACGTGTTTTTGATGATTCTAAGATTGAATCTCACTCCGCATTATCTCCAACAGAAAAGATTGCAGATATTTCTTCTTTGTCAGAGAAAGAAGCAATTGTTTATACAACAATATACAATCGCTTTTTCTCAGTATTTACAAAGGAAGAATGCGTTGTTACAGAATCTGTGATTGATATACAAGTAGGAAGATATAAACCTGAGTCAATTCAGTTAAAAGGAAAAATGTTTAAGTCACTAGGGTGGATGAAATATGAAATGGATGATGCCAAGAATGTTAGTTTGCCAGATTTAAAGATAGGTGAGCAAATTTCGGTGGATTTTAAACCAGTAGAAAAGAAAACGTCTCCGCCAAGTCACTATACGGTTGAGACGTTGGGTAATTACCTAACACATCCTTTTAAAAAAGAGAATGATTCTCTTGATGATGAATATAAGTCGTTGCTTGATGGTTGTGAGATTGGAACGGAAGCAACACGTGCGGGTATTATAGAAAAGGCTATAAATGTTGGATATATTTCATTAAAGCGAAATGTGTATAGAATTGAGCCTAAAGGAAAATACATGGTTGAATCTTTACAGAAGGTTCATTGTGATATGTCGCCTGCAAGGACTGTAGAAATGCAGAAAACATTGAAATCAGTCTATAAAGGGAATTTATCTATTGATGATGCATTAATAGAAACAAAATCATTTTTGAATGACTATTTTAGTAATTTATCCAACTATTCGTTAAGTCAGTATGATAAGTCCAGTGAATGGACGGAGTATGGTAGTTGTCCGTGGTGTGGCAAGCCTATTTATAAATTAAAAGGGAAAAATGGAGATTTTTATTCTCACAAAAAAGATGACAGGGCACAATGTTCATTTGCGTTACAGAAAAAAGCCAATGTATTTGGAAATGAAATTGAACTAAGTGAAAAGGATATAAAATCTCTTTTGAATGGAAAATGCCCAAAATTCACTTTGTATTCTAAAGGTAAAGATAAGAATTATGAGGCGGGCATAAAAATAAAGAATAAGCCAAGATCATTTAATAATAAGGATTATATTGACTGGGAACTCGTTTTTTCTAAAAAGAAGAAACGAAAGTGAATTAATTCTGGGGATAGAATATACAGTTTTTCATATTCTTCTTTATAAACATGTCTCATTAAGTGATACTAGTCTCATTTTAAATCTTTCATACTTTTTGATACTAGCGTAGGTGATTATTTTTGATAGTCTCACAATGTATACTTTTCGGAACTATTATTTTATAATAGTTGTAGGAATGTAGGTGAGATTTATGTTTTATGGTTATCATAGAGTCAGTACAAAAGAGCAGAATTTAGATCGAGGCGTAGACGGAATCAAATCATTTTGTGAAAAGCACAATTATCCATTGCAAAAAATATTTGTTGATAAAATCTCAGGGAAAACATTTGATCGTCCACGTTATACGGTTTTGAAAGAAGATGTATTACGTGAAGGTGATACTTTAGTAATTTATGAACTGGATCGACTTGCAAGAAATAAAAAAGCTATTTGCGATGAGTTGAGGTATTACGAAGAACATGGGATTAGAGTCATGATCCTTGATATTCCTACAACAACGATTGAATTGCCTGAAGAAGCTGATAAGATGAATAAATTAATTACTGAAACAATCAATAAAGTAATAATTGAAATTTACGCTATGCAGGCAGAAACAGAAATGCAAAGAAGGGAAAAGAGACAACGAGAAGGAATCGAAGAAAAAAGATTACACGGTAATTGGGAAGAGTATGGTAGAAAGCGTGTAATGTCGGCAAAGGATTTTGCAAAGCATTACCAGAAGGTAATAAAAGGTGAGCTAGGTTCGTTAGAATTAATGCGAGAGCTAAAGATGAAGAAAGCCACCTACTATAGATATGTAAATGAATACAAAGCAAATCATCAATAATTATGTGTAGGTGGCAGTACTGCCATCTACACATTTTTTCTTTGAGGAGGACATTTATGAAAAGATTTATAGCTATGTATTTACGAGTATCCACTTTAGATCAAGCTCGAAACGGATACGGGTTAGGCGATCAGGAGGTGCAATGTAAGAAATATATCGACTTGTATTATCCAGAGGATGATGTTGAAATCTATAAAGATGATGGTTATTCTGCCAAAAATTTAGAACGCCCTGAAATGGCGAGAATGCTTGAAGATATAAAGAGCGGAAAAATCCATACAATTATTGCGTTCAAGTTAGATTGTTTAACCAGAAATGTTGTTGATACTTATAAACTAATAAAACAGGTGATGGCTTATGATTGTTCTTTAGTTGCCGTTGTAGATAGATTGGATATCACATCAGCTAATGGAAGAATGTTTGTAGGTCTATTATCGTTGATAAGTCAGTGGGAAAGAGAGGTCATCAGCGAAAGAACCATTGCAGGACTGGAACAGATGGCACGAAGTGGAAAATACCCTTGTGGAGGGAAAGCACCATATGGTTGGAATAAAACAGAGGATGGAAAGCTTGTTATAAATGAAAATGAAGCTGAAATTGTTAATTATATGACGGATTGTTATATAGAAGGGTACAGTTTAAAAGATATTAGTAAAAGGGTGTTTACAAAATATGGATACCGAAAATCTTGGAGACATCTAAAGGAGTTATTGATACGAAAAATGAATATAGGGATTTTTGAATTTCATGGAGTTTCTTATGATGATTTTGTTCCACCAATCATGAATTTAAGTAAATATAATGAATTACTTAAAATGGCAGCACATAGAGAAGTACATAGTCTAGAAAAACAAACTTATACTTTTCATCATTTGGTCTTTTGCTCATGTGGGAAAATGATGCAACACGTATGTACTATAAAGCACAATTCAGGTGTTAGTAGAATATATAGATATTATTATTGTGATAGCTGTAATAAAAGAGTAAATCAAACCTTCTTAGAAAAAGAAATATTTGAAACTTTATTCTTGGAAGAATTTAGAATCAAAGCTCTTGAAAAACATAAAAAGAAAGAGCAAATATTATCATCTTTGGAAGCGAAGAAAGAAGAGGTATTCAATGCCTATAAAGAAAATATCGTTGATTTTGAAACATATAAATTTACTATGGCAAAATTGGAGAAGGAAAGGAATATGGCTTTAAAAGAATTAAGTTCTTTAGGCATTGTATCCAATTCAAAATATTTTGAAATGACGCAAGATGAAAAATATGCATATGTCCATGATATGATTTCAAAAATTATCTTTGATTTTGATGAACAAATTGTACTCAGTATTCAATTTAAAAGTAAGTAAAATTGGATTTAGAAGTAAATATCCAACGATTGGATATTTTTGATTAACAAAAAGAAGAATGATAAATCATTCTTCTCGTTTTTTTTATTCATTTTCAATGATTGATTTAAGTTGGGGTTCTAATCTATTGATAACGTTTGTGACTAAAGCGTTCCCCATCATGAAATAACGTCTTCTTTCTGGCATTCCTGTGTTTGTCCAGTTATCAGGAAATCCTTGTAATCGTTCTGCTTCTATTGGTGTAATCAAACGTAATTTTCCTGTTTCTTTATCAGGGATAATATGCGTTGATCGGTTTACAGAACCTTCACTAGTTAGCATTGTTCTTGCTGGCATGTCAAGCTTGTCGTATGGTGACATTGCACCTTCTGTGTAATAGTAGGGGTCACCGTTTGGTTTTTTTCGTAGTATTTTCTTTGAACCTCTGAGATACCCAAATTTATCTGCTTTTTCATCATCTAAAATGTAGTCTTGGAGATTATTTCTTTTTTCACGTATTTCTCCCATTGTGATTGGAGTTTCTGGTATAGGTGTAATTTTAGATGTATATACGTTTCCGCATATCATAGCTCCTGCTGTTTCAAATGATGCTTTAAAATGATTTGTCATGTCTACTGTATCTACATAATCAATGATATTTACTTCATGATTTTCATCTTCGTTTGAATATTTCTTGATTGGAAATTGTTTAGCAAATAAACCTGTTTCATATACATATTCTTTTATGTCTTGTTTGTGTATTGATTTGCCATATTTACTAGTGCTTTTCCATCCAAAGATAAATATTCTTCTTCGTCTTTGTGCAGCACCATAGTCTGCTGCATTAATCACTCGCCATTCAAGACTATATCCTAAATCGTGCAATGTTCTGAGCATGATTCCGAAATCTCTTCCTCTTTGTTTGGATGGTGATTTCAAAAGTCTGTCTACATTTTCAAGTAGAAAGAAGGGTGTGTTTTTTTCTTTTAATATTCGTGCAATATCCCAGAACAGAACTCCTTTTTTTCCTTCAATACCTTTTTCGTTTGCTAATGATCTTGCGACAGAATAATCTTGGCAAGGAAATCCTCCGCATAATAAAGTGTGATCTGGGATTTTTGATGCATCTACTTTGGAAATGTCTTCATTGCTACATTCATTTCCAAAATGCTTAGTGTAGCATTCGTAAGCGTGTTGAACTTTTGTGCTTGGCTCCCATTGATTTGCCCATACAAAGTCCCAATCTCTATTTTCAATTGCTTTTCCAGATTCTTTGAATTCTGTGATGTCGTTCAAACCTACTCGGAATCCTCCGACACCTGCAAATAATTCTATAACTGTTTTTTTCATCTATTAAAGCACTCCTTTTTTGACTATAATATATTCTAACAAGAAATAGTTTAAAGATCAACTAAAAAACTTGATTTTTTTAAGGGAGACTGTAATGGAAAAAGAAGATCGTGTATATTCTTCTGTGGAAGAATTGATTGCTCAAGCAAATTCAGGAATCGGAATACCATTTGGGATTTTAGATAAGACTGGGCGAATTGAAAAGATTAGTAACAAAGGGAAACTAGGTCAAATAATTGAGGAAGCTTTATTTGATATCAAAATCAATGACAGAGCTGAATCGGATATACCAAATTTAGGGATTGAATTAAAAACAACACCTTATAAGCGATTGAAAAACGGTTCTATATCCGCTAAGGAAAGATTGGTTTTATGTATTATTAATTATATGACGGAAAACTGGGATAATTTTTATGAGACTCACGTATGGGATAAATGTCAAAAAATGTTACTGTTATTTTATGATGGTACTTTAGATGGTAGGTTTCCAAAAGATTATACTTTATCAAGTAATTATATGTTTAAGTGGATTGATGAAGATATGCCTACTATTCTCGATGATTTTAATAGAATAAGCAATAAAGTAAAAAAAGGACAAGCTGAATTACTTTCTGAAAGTGATGGGAGATATTTATCTACATGTACTAAAGGACAGGGGCATGGTAAGGATATGAGAAATCAACCTTATTCTGATAAAGTAGCTCCGCAACGAGCGTGGGAATTAAAACCTGCTTACATGACATATATTTTACGAAACTATGTATTTAATAAAAATGAAATTGAATCTATTATAAAGAATGCTCAGAACAAACCTTTCACTGAGATAATAAAAGAACAAATTGAATCTTTTAAAGGATTGGATAAAGAAACTTTATTTAAAAAATTTGATGTGAATCCAAAATCAAAACAAGCTAACAATACTTTGATACGTAAAATACTTGGAATTAATACAGATATTGATAAAACGGCTGAGTTTCAAAAGGCTAATATGAATCTTCGTGTCATCCAAATAAAGCATAATGGTATGCCAAAAGAAGATAGTCCGTTTAAACAGTTTGAATTTAAAAACATGGTAACGGAGAGTTGGGAAGATTCACAAATGAAAAACGAAATATGCGATAAAATGTTCATGTATGTGTTTTTTAAAGCATCAGATTCAAATAATACTAAATATTGCTTGGATAAGGTTTTGTTTTGGGGGTTTCCTGAATCTTTAATACCTGAAGCTAAAAGGGTATGGAAAGAAACAATTGAAATTATAAAAAATGGTGTTGTTCTTACTGAATATAAAAACACTGTTCAAACAAATTTTCCTACATCGAAGATAAATAATGTGATTTTCACAAAAATTCATGCTAAAAATACTCTTTATGAAATTCAAAAAGATAAATTTGTAGGAAAGGGTAATCTAAGTGATACATCACAACTTCCAGATGGGAGACATATAACAAAACATTCTTTTTGGTTTCCTAAGAAGTTTGTAAAGCGTATTTATGATGAAAATATATAGCAAATGGTTTTATGTATTTGGATAAACGATAAAGAAAGGGGTATCCGCATTTTTAGGTTGAATTTACACAGTAAGTCTCTTTCTTTTGCCTAGTGAAGGTTAAGAGAGTGAGGCTTATTTTTTGTGCTTTTAAAAGTGTCAGAACGCAATTTGAGGTTGAAAAAGTAAAGGCTTAAGGATACGATTGAATTACATTAGAGATAAGGTGGATGCATATGAATAAATATAATGTAGGTGATACTGTCTATTTCATAGCTAACGGATATCATATAAGAGAAGCTACGGTAATTAGGGCTGGTTCTGGCTTTTGCACGATAAAATTCAACGACAACGAAACTCCAGCAGGAACCAGAGTCAGAGAATCTAAGTTATTCAAGACAAAGCAAGAAGCTGAAGTTGTAGTTGAAAAAACACATAACACACTGTTATACTAGGATTTGTTGGATGAGCCATAAATCATAACATCAAAATCATCCAACACTTCTAATTCTTAGAGCTGGCGTTTAACCCTTTCTGCCAGCTCATTTTTTGTGCCTTCCCAAATAGAAATCAAGCAAGCACAAAAAAAGAGACATTCTAAGCGAATATCTCCAGATTCAATTCCTATACGATTCTAATTTTCACATTTTAATTCTTTAATCCCATACTCGTGAATTATATTCTCAGGAGCATTAGAATCAGCAGGATATAGTATTCCAGAAGCCGCATACTCATATTGTTCCAGTTCCAATACCGCTGGGTCAAAAGGTTTAACATCTACGTTGTATTCAGCGTAAATATTGTCTTCATCTGCAATCAAATCTGCTTTTATGCATTCATCAATTTCATCAGCAGCATCATCTATTGTCTCTCCGTATGCAACACCAATTAATTCATGTTGGCTCACATTTTCTTCTAAATGTTTTAAAGACCTAAAAATTTCATATCTGTTCATGTATCTTTCTCCTATTATCTTCTTGTGCATGAGTATAACATTGCATTTGAACTCAAGCAAGAATTAAGACTATATCTCTAGTTTAAATAGATTGCATAAAATGCTGCTTTAACAGGTTTAACTTGGTCGATTTTCTTAAACAAATTTCCAAAATTCATGTTGTTTTCACATTGGATTGCTACAATGAATGTAGGAGGTCTTAAATGATGAGCAACAAACGCATTTTACCGTCAATCGGTTTAGAAGGGACCAAAGAGGAATTGTTAGAATTCTTATCGGATTTTGATATCAATAAGATAGCAATTTCTTTTGTGGGAAATAATATGGTTTTCACAGCATCGGTTCCAGTGGATGAGAAACTTATGGAAGTATATGAACAGGCTTACGGAATCTCACAAACTCAATAAAAAAAGGCTTTAGTCAATATTTGAATATTGGCAATAGCCTTTTTTATATGTCTTTATATAAAATAATTCGCTTGGATATATGTTGTTTGATAATATAAAAGCTTATTTTAAACGTCTTTTTCGGCTTCTTGTTATCTTTTCTATTGTACATCCACCTTGGTAGTGGTAGAATTTAAACAGAACTAAATTGGAAAATAAAAAAACTCCACGAGGGAACCAACCTCTGGAGGAATGACCAATGGTTTATGCAGAACCATTTGATACTATAATTCTATCATTCTTTAGAATTATTTCAAGATGTTAAGTATCAAATATTTCAAAGGACTGCTAAACCAATGGTTAATAGTGGTCCTTTTTTAGTTTTTTAAAATTGAATAGAGTTGTTTAAACTAAAATATGCTTGGTGATATAGAATTTGCGTTAGCAAAATAAAAAAACCAAAAGCGAATGATTTGACCGTCAAATCATTGTTCATTCGTTTTCGGTCACTCTATATCTCACAGCCACTTTTATAATGCTTTTTACTATGCTTTTTCGGCATCGAAAGCTAAGCAGCAGTTCGATCAATAAAATTAATGGTAGCGCGTACGGGATTCGAACCCGTGATACAGCCTTGAGAGGGCTGTGGCTTAACCGCTTGCCGAACGCGCCATGTGCTTAAGTATTATAGCACAAAATAAAAGAGAAGTATAGACTTCTCTTATAATTCTGCAATCAAATCGCATAAGTTTTTATAGGCTTTTTGAAAAGATTCTAGGTTCAGTTTTTCTTCTGGCGTATGACAACCTTCGGCAATAGGACCGTATGTGATGATATCTAAATCTGGAATCAATCCTTTTAGAATACCCGTTTCCATACCGCCGTGGGATGCTTCTGTTTCCATTTCTACACCTTGTCTTTTTAAGATTTCTTTTAATGTATCTCTTAATGGACTGTTAGCTTCATAGTTCCATCCGCAGAAGTTTGTATCTTCATGTTCAAATGCATGACATAATTGTGCAATCATGTTGATCTTATTTCCTAATTCATCCTTCATAGATTCTAATGGGGAACGAATGCAGAATGCACATTTTACAACATTGTCTTCTGTTCTTAATTTACCTAAGTTAAGGGAAGCTAGAGTCAATCCTTCAATGGCCATCGATTTATGCTGCAAACCATTTGGTAATAAATAGTATAGTGTAATTAATTCATTTGTATCTTTTGAAGTAAAGGCTTTAGTAGCTTTTTCTGTTTCTTCCAATTGAATATCAAGCTTACTATCACTGAATTCAAATTCTGTTTTTAAATCTTTTACGATAGAATCAATATTTGGCTTAATATCTGAAACGAAAATTGCTTCAGCTTCTCTAGGAATCGCATTTTCTTTTAGTCCACCATTTACGAATACGATTTGAATATCTTTTAATGTTTGTAGAACTCTAAATAAGATTTTAATTGAGTTACCTTTTTCTTGATCGATGCAAGCACCTGAATGACCTCCATCTAATCCTTTGACAATAAGTTTATAAGTTGGTTTATTTACTTCTTCAAACGTGCATGTTTTATCGACATAGGCATAGCGACCACCGCTTGTTGTGGTACAAGTACTAATTTCACCACCACCATCTAAACCAATCATTTTTTTAGCATTGAAGTATTCTTTCTTTAAATTAATAGATCCTAATAGGCCCACTTCTTCTTGCACAGTAAAAACGCATTCTAAGTTTGGATGTTTTAGAGTGTCATCACTAAGAATGGCCAACATGTAGCTAACTCCAAATCCATCATCGGCACCTAATGTTGTTCCTTTCGCTTTTAACCAGCCATCTTCAACATATAAATTTAAAGCATCGGTTTCAAAGTCAAAATCAACATCCTTGTTTTTTTCACATACCATATCCATATGCGCCTGCAACATTACGGTATCGTGATTTTCATAGCCTGGTGTAGCATCTTTATAAATAATCACATTATTCATGTCATCACGAACATATTTAAAATCATGTTCCTTCGCAAAGTTTTCTACATAGTCTGCAATTTTTTCTTCATGAAAAGATCCATGAGGAATTTTTGAGATTTCTTCAAAATATTTGAAGATTGCGATATTTTGATCTAGTACACTCATTGTTTGTACCTCCATTTGATTAAAAATAGTATAGTACAAAAAATGAGAGACGCAAGTCTCTCACTATTGAATATTGATATATCTTGTTTCTTCTTCATGCTTTACAGGTTTTGTAGGCAATAAGATAAATAATTCACCATTGTCAAAACGAGCTTTGATATCCTCTTGTTTATAGCCTTCACCAATATAGAAAGAACGAGAATAAGTTCCAGTAAATCTTTCTTGACGAAGTACACGCGTATCTTCTTTGTTGATATTACGAGTAGCTGTGATCTTTAAGTAGCCATCTTTTAATTCAATTTGAATATTTTCTTTTTGAATACCACAAACCTCCATGCAGATTTGATAATATCCATCCTTTTCGTAAATGTCTGTTCTTAATACAGTACTTGTATCTTGTTTTTTAGTATCGTTGAAAAAGTCATCAAAATAATTAGGGTAATAGCGCATATTGAATCCTCCTTAGCACTTATATCTTTTAACTGCTAATATCATAGTACAATTATTTGGCACAGTCAAGAGCTGAGTGCTAATAATTTTGTCGCTTGTTTCTAGAACATTTTTCTGCATCAATAGCCAAGACAAACATAAGTGCATCCAATGCATTTTCTGGATCTTTAACATCAATGACATAAGTATCTGTAAAATTAAATATTTCTTTACGAATAATCGCTACAGTATCATAGCTTTCATCCACAATTGTATAATTCCATTCAGTAAGAGTTCCATCAATATGCCATCCGTTGTAGTCAATATTATAATGTGGAGTAAAGAAAGATAATTCTTTCGATAGACATCCAATATATTCATTATTCTTATAGATTTCAAATTTAGGAAGTAAAGTCATCACCTTTTCTAATACAGTACCCACTTCATTTCCATTTTGATCATAAATGACTAGTTTATGTCCCCAAGAAAGTTTTCCTTCGACTTGATATATGACCTGACCATCTTCGTTGTATATATCATAACTGTCAAACCAGGAAAAGAATCGTTGCTTAAATAATAGTTTCATAATTTCACCACCACATAAATTATAGCATTGAATATATTTAAGGTTTATTTAAGTTTTAATATATATACTCATTAACGAAATAGGTGATTATACTTTTCATGCCCTTAAAATAATCATGCCTATTTCTTTTTTTTTGACAAATTGAAATTTCCATTAAAATCTTAAGAAAACTTAAGGAAATCTTAAGAAAAACATAATACAATATTTTCGAGGTGGATTATTTATGAAGAAAAAACTTGGAAATATATTGATTTTTGTGCTGATTATTGGACTTACCATTGGATATGGAATTTATAAAGATAGTCAATCAAGAGTCACGGTCAATAAAATTTATACGATGGATTTTCAAGAACAAGCGTTATCGGATTTAGAAAATGAAAAAGGAAATGGAAACTATACACTTCAAAATATATTTATGAAATATAATCCATTTTCAACCAATACACAATCGATGTATGTTTATTTTAATACATCCAAAGTGGCTAAAATTACATATACAGTGAGTTGCAGCGATTATGCGGATTTTACAGCTACGGCTTATCAGGCTAAAGAATATCAAAAGGAACATGAGTTTCAATTGATTGGTTTGATTCCAAATTGTACAAATACCATCACAATTACAGCCACCTATAAGGATGGAACAAGTCAAAGTGTAAGTACAAACTATACAATGGGATCACTTTTAGGTGATGAAGATATACAACTTAAACAAGTGTCTGGTTCTAAACAAGATTTAGGCAATGGTTTATATACACTATTAGGAAATGATGCCGATGATCAAGACTTTGTCTATATGTATGATACAAATGGCGTTTTGCGTGGGGAAATTCCAATTATTGGATATCGTTCTCATCGTATGTTGATGCAAAATCAAATCTTATATATGAGTGTATCTACACATCGAATGGCTGCCATCAATCATTTAGGCAGGATTGAACACATTTATAATTTGGGTAATTATATAGTTCATCACGATTATCAATTTGATCAGGATGGAAATTTGATTTTATTAGCTACAAATGAAGAAAAGAATAGTGTAGAAGACTGTATTATTAAAGTGGATGTAGATAGTGAAGAAGTCACGGAATTATTAGATCTAGAAGATTTATTTAAAAGCTACAAAGAGAGTACGGATCATAAAGAAGGTTCGAAATGGGATTGGATGCATATCAATACACTTCAATATCTAAATGATGATAGTGTCATTCTTTCTTCTCGAGAAACAAGTTCAATCATTAAAATCAATGATGTAAGCACAAATCCAAGTATTGGCTATATCATAGGCAATGAAGATTTCTGGAAAGACACAGACTACACAGAATACTTATATACAAAAGAAGGAGATTTCTTAACAAGTGGAGGACAACATACCGTAACATATATGGAAGATGATGCATTAGAATATGGTCAATACTATCTATACATGTTTGATAATAATTTTGGATATTCTAAGACAAGAAAAGATTATGATTGGACGGTAAATGATGGAATTCAAACAAGTATTACAGAAGGCACGACATCCTATTACTATCAATATTTAGTGGATGAAAATGAAGGGACATATACATTGGCCAATTCATTTGAAGTTCCATTTAGTGCCTATGTATCGAGTGCACAAAATCTAGGTGATCATATTGTCGTAGATTCAGGAATTGCAGGACTATTATCCATTTACGATACGGATGGAAATCTTGAACAACAGTTCAGTATCAAGAAAAATGATCGTTTTATTTATCGAATTTATTATTATGATTATAAAGGATATTATTTTAGTTAGAGAGTAATTCTCTAACTTTTTTTAAGCAAATTTTAAGTGTTGTTTAGTATGTTTATGGTATGACATATAAAGAATTTTATGGATCTGACTATGATACGTTTAAAAATGTTTTGGATAAGGTTTTAAATACAATTCATTCGAATGCATTAGCTTGTATACAATATACAACTTCTAGAATTAAGTCACCAGAAAGTGTTATGAAAAAGATAGGTAATGAATATTCTTTACTTCATGATATTATTGGCGCTCGCATCATTTGCTCGTTTGTGGATGAAATCTATGAAGTAAAGGATTGGATTCATTCATGTTTTAAAGTGGTGGAAGTAAGAGACTATTTAAGCCATCCCAAACCCAGTGGGTATCGCAGTCTACATGTAATTTGTGAAGTGGATGGATGTTTAGTTGAAATCCAAGTACGAACGATCGCATTAGATTTTTGGGCAAATCTAGAACATCAAATTCATTATAAGAAACATATTGAAGATGAAGATTTGATACGTAGTGAATTAAAACGATGTGCCGATGAAATTGCTTCTTTAGACTTATCATTTCAGACAATCAAAGATAGAATTGAGGGATAATATGCGATTATTGATTGTGGATGATGAAGTGAATTTGGCTAAAGCACTACAAGCCGTCTTAGAAGATGCGGGCTATAATTGCGATGTGTGTTTTGATGGGAATAGTGCCATTCGTTTGATTTCTCAAGAAATTTATGATGGATTGATTTTAGATATTATGATGCCTGAAAAAAATGGATATGAAGTATTGTCTTTGATTCGAAAACAAAAAAATGATATTCCGGTATTACTTTTAAGTGCATTAAATGAAGTGGATGATAAAGTTACAGGTTTTGATTTAGGTGCCAACGATTATTTATCCAAGCCCTTTTCTACAAAGGAATTGATTGCAAGAGTCAAAGTGATGTTAAAAGAAAATGTGATAGACGATTCTTATTTACAATATCAAGATATTCTATTGAATAAGAAAGAAGAAACACTTGCGTGTAAGAATACAAAATATCAATTGACTAAGTTGGAATGTAGTATTCTTTCTTTATTGATTCGAAGTGAATCGAATCGAGTACCTATTTGGCTTGTGATTGAAAAAGTTTGGAACAATCGAGTAAATGTGAATCAGAATACAGTTTCACTTTATGTATCCTATTTAAATCGAAAGTTATTGGCATTACAATCTTGTGTATCTATAAAAATGAGTAAAGAAAATATAGAACTGTGTGTTAATATATAAAAAAGAAGAAAGGGCGTGCACTATGAATATATTAGTTGTGGATGATGAAAAAAACATTGCGTATGCGATTGCACAAATTTTAGAAGAACAAAAATGGCAAGTAACTATGGCTTATGATGGACAAGAAGGTTTAGATTTAGCCCTAAGTGGATATTATGATGTAGCTATTTTAGATATTATGCTCCCTGTTATGAATGGTTTTGAGGTTGTACAGAAAATGCGTGCCAATAAGATTGAAACTCCAACTTTGTTGTTGTCGGCATTAGATGAAATTCCAGATAAAGTGAAAGGCCTAAATGTAGGGGCCGATGATTATATGACTAAACCATTTTCGGCTGCAGAACTTGTTGCTCGAATTAATGCACTGACAAGACGTAAAGGAGAAGTCATTGTACATGAATTGAAGTATGACGATTTATCGTTACAACTTGATACTTGTGAGTTGTATTGTGCAAGTCAACATATTCATTTAGGATATAAAGAATTTGAAATCATGAAACATTTAATGTCACATCCTGAAATGATTACTTCTAAAGATGATTTAATTGTTTCGGTATGGGGTAGTGAAAGTGATGCGATGGACAATAATGTAGAGGTTTATATCTCATTTTTAAGAAAGAAACTAAAATTTTTAAAAAGCAAAGTTTCAATCAAGGTGATTCGAAAAGTTGGATATCGACTAGAGGTTTGTGATGCTTAAAAAACTACAGACAAAATTCATTTTGATTTTAATGTCCTTTGTCAGTGTTATCTTATTATCTGTATTTGGTGTAGTTTGTTGCTCAAACTATATTCATGATAAAAAGGATGTTGAGCAAAGTTTAGAAATGGCTTTACGATTAAAGGATAAAGATTTTTCGATTTCATTTGGAAACAGTCGAAATTTTAATGGGAATTCCTTCGTGATTTATACGGATTCAAATTATGAATATATGATCACAAGCCGTTCAGTATGGAATATTTATGCAGAAGATGCGCAAAGCTTAATTGAGAGTGTAAAAAATAAAGACGATATTGGAATTTTGAAAAAACTAGGGTTTGCGTATAAAAAAGAAAAAATTACCAACTATCAAGTGGATGAAAACACAATCATTCCTTCAGGCTATGCCGTAGCCTTTGTGGATGTATCTCATATGCAGTCTTCTTTTCAAAGAATGTTGATTATATCTATTCAAATTGGATCGAGTGTATTACTGGTATTCTTTATACTAAGTTGTATTTTAAGTAAATGGGCACTAAAACCAGTCGAACAGGCATGGGATAAACAGAAACAATTTGTGGCCGATGCCAGTCATGAATTAAAAACGCCATTAACGGTTATTTTAGCGGATAGTGATGTATTAATTAATCATTCGACAGAAACTATTTCTTCACAAAAACAATGGATAGAATCGATTCAAAGCGAAGCGAACCGCATGCGAAAACTTGTAGAGGATATGTTGTTTCTTGCCAAGAATGATGCGAATCGAATTGAAATTTCTATGCAGAATTGTTCGCTTAGTGATATATGTTTTCATTGTGTTTTACCGTTTGAATCCATTGCGTTTGAAAAAGGTATTGATTTAATCGATGAAGTGGAAGAAAATATAGAGGTACATGGTAATGAGTCACAGTTAAAACAATTGATTTTAATTTTCTTGGACAATGCGATCAAATATACACCTTCAGGTGGAAAGATTTATTTTAAATTATGTAAGGTACAAAATAAACCCGTCATAACAATTCGTAATACAGATAGCTATATTCCGCCAGAAGATTTAAAACATGTATTTGAGCGCTTCTATCGTGTTGATAAGTCAAGAAAGTATCAAGGGGGAGCCGGTTTAGGCTTATCCATCGCAAGTCAAATTGCGCAAAGTCATAAAATCAAATTAAGTGTGACAAGTGATGAAAAACAAGGTACAGAATTTACTTTGAATTTCTAGGAGGATAATTATGTTTCAAAAAAGAGTCGATCAAGTGATTGCGAGAATGAAGGCGGATGGGCTTAAACAAATCTTAGTTAGTGAACCATGCAGCATCTATTATTTAACAGGCGTTGATGTAGGTCCAGGAGAAAGATTGTTTGCGCTATACTTGAATGATGAAGGAAGAAAAGTATTATTTTTAAATACATTATTTACGGTTGAACAAAAGGATTGTGAAGAAATTTGGTTTAGTGATACAGACGATTCCACTTCACTTTTAGCTAGTGTTATTGATTCCAGTGAAACGCTAGGTGTTGATAAAGATTGGACAGCACGTTTCTTGATTCCTTTAATGGAAAAGTGCGAAGGACTAAAAGTGGTTCTTGGATCAAAATATGTAGATGATACTCGTGCTATTAAGGATGAAAAAGAAATTGAATGTATGATTGAAAACTCACAGATTAATGATGTTGTGATGGAACGTACAAGAGATTTTATCAAAGAAGGCATGACAGAAAAACAAGTAGAAGCTTTTATTCTTGAACAATATAAATTGCTAGGATGTCAAGACGTATCATTCTCACCTATTTGTTCTTTTGGAGCTAATGGCGCAGATCCTCACCATATGCCAGATGATTCTGTGTTAAAAGCAGGCGAGAGTATTGTGATCGATATTGGTGGAAGAAAAGATCGTTATTGTTCGGATATGACACGTACTTATTTCTGTAAAGAAGCAAGTGACGAATATAAAAAGATTCATGATATTGTGCGTGTTGCCAATGAAAAAGCAGAAGAAATCATTCGTCCAGGCGTTCGTTTATGCGATATTGATGCAGCTGCACGTGATTATATTTCTAGCTTTGGTTATGGCGAATACTTTACACATCGCCTAGGACATTTCATTGGTCAAACGGATCATGAATTTGGGGATGTAAGTTCAACCAATACAGAAACTGTAAAACCAGGTATGATTTTCTCAATTGAACCAGGTATCTATTTGCCAGAAAAGATGGGTGTTCGTGTCGAAGATTTGGTTTTAGTTACTGAAGATGGTTGTGTTGTATTAAATAAAGTAGATAAAAAATATGCGATGATTGGTTAATCATCGCATTTTACTATTTACCTAAACAAAATTTAGAAAATAATGTATCCAACAAGTCTTCTCTATGAACTTCACCTAAGATTTCTTTTAAATGATCATGAGCAGCCTGAATGTCAATCTCAATTAAATCAGGTTCTACCATCATATCCATGGCTTCTTTCGCCCTTAACATATCTTCTTTGGCTTGATTCAATAAACCAATTTGACGCTCATTTGAAAGTAGTGGATCTTCCTTTAATAAATCTTCATGATACAAGTTTTCCAAGGCATCAATCAAAGGTTGGATCTCTTTATTGGCAGCCGAAATCCAAATGCCATCCTTATCAGCTTCAGTTTTATCTAACTTATTATAGATAATTAAACGCATCTTATCTTTTGTCAGTTCTAACAATTGTTTATCTTCTTCATCCAACTCTTTTGAACCATCGAAAACTAAAAGAACCAACTTGGCATCTTTTAATTTTTCCTGACTCTTCTCAATACCAATCTGTTCAATCTTATCGTTGGATTCACGAATACCAGCTGTATCAATTAAATTCAATTGAACACTGCCAATATGAATTTGACCCTCCACCAAGTCTCTTGTGGTCCCCGCAATATCTGTAACGATGGCTTTATCTTCTTCAAGAAGTGCATTTAATAAGCTGGATTTACCAACATTTGGCTTACCGACAATGATTGTATCAATACCTTTTTTTAACATTTGCCCCGTCTGTACACGAGCAAGAATATGATCGATTTTATCTAACCAATCATTTGTTTTAGGTAATAAGTCATTTGTCGTTAATTGTTCGACATCTTCATATTCAGGATAATCAATATTCACTTCAATCTGTGCAATAATATCCATTAAATCATCAATCAAAGGCTGTAGTAGCTTTTTTACACTTCCTTTAATTCCATGAATAGCCATACTCGCTGCGGTATTATTACTTGCTTCAATCATATCTTGAACGGCTTCAGCCTGCGATAAATCAATTCTTCCATGATAGAAGGCACGTTGCGTAAATTCTCCCGGTTTTGCCAGATCTGCTCCAGCACTTAATACCATCGATAAGATTTTACGAGTAATAAAAGTACCACCATGACAATTGATTTCGACAATGTCTTCGCGTGTATATGTTTTTGGAGCTCTAAAGATAGAAATTAAAACTTCATCAACAGGATTTTTATCGGTATCTATAATAAAACCATAATGAATGGTATGACTTTTCGCATTCATGATATTACGGTCAAATATTTTTTGCGTGATTTCAATAGCCTTGTCACCACTTAAACGAATGATGGAAATGGCACCATCCTGCAAAGAAGTGGAGATGGCTGCAATTGTATTTTCAAACATTGTTAACATCCTTTCTTTCTTAGTGTATTTTATCATAAAAGATGTATAATGTCTTAGACAGAGGTGTAAACATGAAAGAATATACTAAAAATCAAGTACACGAAGTAGCGTGTGCATTTAATGAACATAAAATTATTGCTCTTCCTACAGATACAGTATATGGAGTTGGAGTAAAATATGGGAATTTAGACGATTTAGAACGATTAAAACGCGCAAAACATCGTCCAGAAACGAAACCAATCCCAATGATGGTTTCAAATGTAGAACAAATGAAGCAAGTTGCGTTAGTGGATGAAAGAATTGAAAAGATTGCGGCTAAGTTTTTACCGGGTGCATTGACACTCGTTGTGAATGTAAAGGACAGTGTAGATTCGGCATACACAAATGGCTTAAGTACAATTGCGATTCGTATTCCAGATGAAAAATTTATATTAGATGTGATTGATGAGTTGAATTGTCCAATCTTGGTCACAAGTGCCAATCAGTCTGGAGAAAAAACAGCACTTACAAGTGATGATGTGTATGAACAGCTTCCAAAAATTGATGGTATTGTACTTGGAACGTGTAAAGCTTTACAGGCAAGTACGATTGTTGACTGTACAAAGGAAAAGTTACAAATCTTAAGACCTGGACCTATTTCTTTAGAAGAACTAGAATCCGTATTATAGAAAAAACACCCAGGACCTATGTTGTAGGGCATAGGCCAGGGTGCATACGAACACATCTAGAAGTAGTATGCTTCTAGCAGTTCATCTAGTATGTTACTCTGAATTGGATAAGATTCAATGTTTTGGGTTTAAATTTAAACATATGTTAAAACTTGTCAAAATGAGGGGTGTTGATTATAATACTATGTATGACAGAAGAAATGATTAGACAAATTGCCGAGCCTATACTTAAACAATTGGAAAAAATCGAAAAGGAACTTGGAAATCATCGTATGCCGCAGCTTCCGCAAATTAAATTTGTGAAGGAATCTGAAATGGGAGATGGTCCTTTTATGATAGGTGACATTGAGGTTACAGATGAGCTTTTAGAAAAAGTGGAAGCCTATATCCAGGAAGAAATCGAAATGATGCATAAGCCAACTGTATTACACTAAGAAGTTACAAAAATGTAACTTCTTTTTTAAAAAATACTTGCATTTTATTTTATGTTAGTGTATTATATGTGAGCACGTTGGAAATGCGGGTGTGGCGAAATTGGCAGACGCACCAGACTTAGGATCTGGCGCCTTCGGCGTGGGGGTTCGAGTCCCTTCACCCGCACCACTTGTAAATGTAGACAATTACTTCGGTAGTTGTCTTTTTTTGTTTTATGTTATAATTTTTGTATGGAAATTTGTGTATATTATGAAAAAATAAATGATGAAAGTATTTGTATAAGAAGAGTGTATGCATCCAGTCCGATTGTTGAAATACCTGAAGTGATAGATGGATATATTGTTCGTGAAATTGGTAATTATTGTTTTTCATCAAAAGAAGTCGATTTATCTAAAGCAGTTTTAAGTTGTGAAATTCCATCTCATTATCATGAGTGTAGTGGTAGTGATGTTGAAAGTGTTAAGCTTTCAAGTACCATTAAAAAACTTGGCGATTATGCATTCTATAATTGTCGAAAGTTAAAAGAAGTATTTTTACCTTCTAGTTTAATGTGTATTGGCAGTGATGTGTTTATGAATTGTTTAAGACTCAATCATATTTATTATGATTGTTCAATTTTTGATGTTACTTTCTTGAAACAAATCTTAACGCAAATCACATGGGATGTAGAAGTTCACTTTTTAGATAGTTCTATATTCTATCCAGAATACAACGGGGGTTATGATGAAGTGGGCCCTGCTCATATCTTTGCCCTGAATATTGAAGGGGAAGGTTTTCGCATGCGTCAATGTTTTAAAGAGGGGAAAATCGATTTTGATGGATATGATGCTTGTTTTGAAAAGCTATGTGCTGAAGAAAGTGAATCTTGTATCTTTCATGTAGCGATTCTTCGCTTTATGATGGGATCTGAACAATACGTTCCTTATTTAAGGGCACATGATTTGACTTCTTATTTACATGGATATAAAGATATATGTGCTATGGTAGAAAAATTGTTAAAAAAAGAGTGTCTTGGTCAATCCGATTTAGATCGATTGATTTTTATGGAAAAGGATTTAGAAACTCGTACTCTATTGATGGAATTAAAGAATAAGATGTTTGCATCATCATTGATATATTCTTTTGAGGATTTTTAATGCGACAAAGTGAATGGGAAAAAGAAAAGGCAATTCATATCTTAGAATTAGTTCGATCCGAACTCTATATGGATATGCCACATTTTTTAACTGCTTTAAATACGCTGGTGTTGAAGGAAGACGAGCGTGTAGCTGTATGTGCGACAAATGGCGTGTATTTTTACTATAATCCATTAAAGATTATTGATTTATTTCAGAAGAATGCAGTGTTTTTAAATCGTAGTTTTTTACATAGTGTTCTGCATTGTTTATTTAGCCATATTTGGCTTAAAAAAAATCGTGTTGAATTTATTTGGAATGTAGCTTGCGATATTATCGTGGAGTATACATTGGATTCGATGCATAAAAAGAGTGTTTCACGAATCTTGTCATATGTTCGAAAAGATGTATATCGTGAAATTGAAAGTTTGACGGGTATCAGCTGTATAACTGTATATGAATGGCTTTGTACACGTGGCGATATTCAAGATTTATATTATGAATTTGTGGTAGATGATCATGCTTCATGGCCTAAAGAGCAAGATGACAAAATTCCTCAATTTTCTTCTGTTCAAAAAAAGTGGCAGAGTGTTGCCAAACAAACATTGTTTGATCACAAACAAAAAGGGAAAGATAATGAGGATGGAGATGCCTTTCTTGTGTCGAGTTTACAGGCAAAGAAATCGAAATACTCGTTTTCTCAGTTTTTAAAACGATTTAGTATTGTGAAAGAAGAAATGCAAATAGATTTGGATGAATTTGATTTGTCTTATTACACATATGGAATGTCTATTTATAAAAATATGCCATTGATTGAACCTTTGGAGACAAAAGAAGTTAAAAAAATCTATGAGTTTGTGATTGTACTCGATACGAGTTATTCTATCAATGAAAATCTTGCGAAGCGTTTTATATCCAATACATATAGTATTTTAAGCACTTCAAATATGTTTTATAAATCGTGCAAGGTGCATATTATTCAATGCGATGACAGGATTCGCAAAGACGATGTTATCTCAAATCAAAATGAGATGGATCAATTGTTGAATTCATTTACTCTAGTGGGTAAAGGCAACACCGATTTTAGACCGGTATTTAGTTATGTGAATGATTTGATCAATCAAAAAGTTTTTCAAAATCTTTGTGGTCTGCTCTATTTTACGGATGGCAAAGGAATCTATCCTAAAAAGAGTCCGGCCTATAAAACGGCTTTTATTTATTTAGAGGATTATGATCAAAGTAAAGTGCCTTCATGGGCTATTCAATATAGATTGGAAGAAAAGTTATGAATATATTACAGGCAAAAAATGAAATAAAAAATACTGTACAGGCATATTTATCGAAGAATTCGTTTGGTGAATATGAGATTGAAGCGAAGAATCAACGACCATTATTGTTGATTGGTCCTCCTGGTATTGGTAAAACACAGATTATGGAACAAATCGCAAAGGAATGTCAAATTGGACTTGTCAGCTATACAATTACGCATCATACACGTCAAAGTGCTGTGGGCCTTCCTTTTATTCAAGAAAAGGAATTTCAAGGAAAGACATACTCGATTACCGAATATACAATGAGTGAGATCATTGCGAGTGTTTATTCAAAAATGGAAGATACAGGATTAAAAGAGGGTATCTTATTTATTGATGAAATCAATTGTGTATCGGAAACATTAGCACCTACGATGTTGCAGTTTCTGCAGAATAAAACCTTTGGAAATCAGAAGGTTCCTTGTGGCTGGATCATTGTAGCAGCAGGAAATCCGAGTGAATATAATAAATCGGTTCGTGATTTTGATGTCGTGACAATGGATCGTATTCGTTATATTCATGTTGAAACGGATTACTATGTATGGAAAGAGTATGCGATTTCAAAACATATACATCCGATGATCTTAAGCTATTTGGAATTAAAGCCCAATCATTTCTATACTGTTTCAACAAGTGTAGATGGTATGGAATTTGTGACGGCAAGAGGTTGGGAAGATTTATCTTATTTACTCTATACCTATGAAAAGATGCATCTAGAAATCTCTCAAGATACGATTTATGAATATCTGCATCATGAAGATATTGCCGAAGATGTTTTCGCCTATTATTTGGTGTATAAAAAATATCAGGATGATTATGGCATTGATGATATCTTAAATGGAAATGTAACAAGCACGATCTACGCTCGATTGTTTAATGCCGATTTTGATGAAAGAGTCTCTGTTGTTAATTTGGTGATGGAAGGTTTATTACGACAAGTGAATGTATATTCTTTTGAAAAACATTGTACAGATCTTTGGTTTAGTTTCTTGAAAGAATATCGCAAAGATATGGATTCTTCTTATTTGGACCATACAAAGGCATTCATGTCAAATTATCGTGATCAATTGCAGGCAGAATTATTAAGTGTTTCACAAAAACATGAACATGAATTTGTGTTAAATAACATACAAAAAGTAATGGTGGATGAAAGTTTAGATCCTAAGTCTCGTTTTGATTCTTGTACAAAGCCTTTCTTTGAACAAAAGGAAAAAATGGAAAAGTTGGATAGTCAATTGAAGTTGGAGATTGAAAATGCGTTTGAATTTATGGAAAATGCATTTAAGAATGGTCAGGAAATGACAATATTTGTAACGAATCTAACAATGTCGAGTGAAATGGCTCTATATTTAAGTTCACATACGATTGATATATACGAAAAGTATAAACAACTCTTGTTGATAGGAACACAAAAGGCAAGATTATTAGATGAATTAGCGCATTAAAAGGAGAAGAGCATGAATTATTCAGACTTGAAATATGATATAGAAGAATTTGAATCGGACCAAGACAAAAAACTTCCACAACCACCTTTGGTTAAAGCTGCTATGCGAAAAGATTCCATAGAACTTCCTAAAAATTTTGACGCATTATCCGTTCATTCTAACTTTCTAGATATTATCAATACACGTCATAGTAGTCGTGTATATACGCAAGAGCCCATGTCTTTGTTGGAACTTTCTTATATGCTTTGGACTTGCCAAGGTGTTAAACAAATTCGTGGTAAGAAATATGCGACTTTGCGTACAGTACCATCTGGAGGAGCTAGACATGGTTTTGAACTTTATTTTGTATGTCAAAATGTAGAAGGGTTAACCCCTGGAACCTATCATTATTTGCCTATGGAACATCGTATTGAGTTTTTAAATCCAATTGAAAAGGTAAGTGATGTTTTGGCATCTTCCTTATGTGATCAATTATGGGCTTTAAAAGCCAATGTGATTTTCTATTTCAGCTATATTCCATATCGTACTGAATGGCGCTATGGACATCTTGCACATCGAATAGCGTTAGTGGATTTAGGTCATGTTGGAGAAAATATATATTTGGCAAGCACAAGTATTGGTTTAGGAACTTGTGGAATTGGAGCGTGTGTGACAAGGATTTGTGATGAAATGTTTGAATTGGAAGGCGAAAATGAATTTATTATTTATGCGCAACCGATTGGAAAGGTGAATAAAGAGGATTTTGTGAAAGAAAAATCTTTTTATGAATTTGTTGAAAAAGAAGGCTTATAATGTGTTAAAATAGATTCGAACTAAGGAAAATATGTTATGAGTAAAAATGATAAGAATATAGATGCTTATTCAAAAGCACTTTTAGATAAAAAAACAGAATATAACGATGAATTAAAAAAGCCTAAAGAGGTTCATCAGATGTCTGAAGCAGAAAGAAGACAGGCTGAAAAGACAATGTCTTCAGCTTTAGATATGCTTCGTAAAGAGCGTGGTCAAAAAACAATTGCGGAAGAAGAACAGTTTTATCAGGAGCATAAAGATGATTTAAAAGACATGGATGATGATTTTACAACTTCTTCGATTGAAAAGGAACAATCCAATGAGGCATTAGATCTTGTGCATGCGATGTTGCAGGATATGTCAAATGAGGGTGACGAAGATGAAAAGGTAGTTATCCAAAAGGAAAAGAAGCCAAAAGAAAAGAAAGAAAAAAAGGAACATAAACCAAAAGAAAAGAAGTCTAAGAATAAACAAGTCAAAGAAAAGAAACCGATGAAAAAGGTTACAAAAATTGTGTTATGCGTAATCTTAGTAGGCTTGGTTGCCTTAGGTGGATATGCATATAAGGTTTTGGTGTATAATCCACAAAATATTGTTTCTGAAACGCAACAAAAAACATATGATAAATTAGTGTCTTATGCGGATGAGTATGGAGACAATATGATGTCAGATGCTGAGAAATTAGAGCTTCTAGATTTGGATAAAGATTATCAAAAGCTTTTGGATAAACAAAAGACTTCAATCAATGAATATTTTAAAGAACAGACTGGCAAAACATATAAGGCTTTGTTGAAAGATATGAAGCAGCTTCATCAAGATAAAGAAGAAGTTAAACTTCCTGCTTATCAACAAATTGTTGATTTATTAAATGGTTGGGAATCAAAATCCGATGAAGAAAAGATGGCTGTAGCCGACATGCAGTCTACATATAGTTCATTGTCTAAAAATTTAAAAGATGAAGTGGATACTTTATCAAAATCAAAGACAGGCAAAGACTTTATTGATCTATGTAAAGAACAGGGTGAATTAAAGGCGGCTGCCGAGGAAAAGGCTCGTCAGGAAGAAGAAGCTAAAAAAGCAGAGAATGAAAAGAAGGTTAAAGAATATCAAACAAGCTTGAATAGTTTGCAGCAAGACTACAATACGTATGCACAATATGCACAGAGTCTAGAGTCTGATTTGGCATATGCGCAACAAAATGGAGAAGATACTGCAGATATTCAATCTCAGATTGATACAAATAATCAGATGTTGTCTTCTTTGCAGCAACAAATCACATATTATCAACAACAGATTTCTGCTTTACAATCTTAAAAAATAAGACTATTCTAATAGAGTAGTCTTTATGCCGACTTAGCACAGTGGTAGTGCAACGCACTCGTAACGCGTAGGTCATTGGTTCAAATCCGATAGTCGGCACCATGTTTTGAAATTAAGCTGGTTCAACCAGCTATTTTTTTTGAAGGGAGGATCTATGAATTTAGATGAAAAAATGATTTTATTGGCCACTGCCTTTCTGTTTTTGCCCTATCAAATCGCAAGTGTAGCAGTCGCATGCGTTTTAATACAAGCATTATGCCGACATAAATTGGTGGATGCCATAAAGAATCAAACTGGCGCAATTTTCTTTTATAGCTTTATCGTATTGGAATTTATTGTCTCCATCTTCCATTCGAACTGGACAGGTTTTGGTAATACATGGTTATTTGTGTTGATTGGTTTATATGGAGCCTATTATCGTAGAAGTATCACAAAAAATACATTTGAAAAGATGTGTGATCTTATTATTATTTTATCGGTATTTGCGGCTATCTACGGTTTGTATCAGTTTAATCAGATTTCCCTTGCGAATGGACGAACATTTTTAGAATTCCATATCTTCAATTCACCAAAACGAAGAATTACTTCGACATTTATGAATGCGAATATCTATGCGATGGTCATTGATTTTGTATGTGTGATGTGTATGTATCGTTTTGTGAAAAACGACAATATTCTTTGTAAGATTGCATATTTTATAATTGCACTGTTTAATTTCTTTGTTCTATATTTAACGGGATCTAGAACTGCATTATTACCATTTGCCCTAATCTTTCCTATCTTTCTTTATTGTGTGCGATGGAAAAAACTATTTATCACATCCATTGTATTCGAACTTGGTATATGTGGTTTAGTATTCTTAAAACCAACGTTGATTCCAAGAATCAGTGATATGTCAACTTTTGCCTCTCGCATTAAGATTTGGAAGACAGCATTTATGTGTATTTCAATGTATCCATTCTTTGGATGGGGTCCGCAGACATATCAGAAGTTTTATCCATTAGTACATGGTCATAAGGCACCTCATGCCCATAATATTTATATTGATTCCATTTTATCGTATGGAATTGTTGGAACAGTAGTGCTTTTGGCATATACATTTGTGCTAAATAAGGAAATCTTTACTTCGCATACAAGAAAAGAAAATCCTGCACTATTTGGCATGATGATGTGTTTTATTGCGATCGTGTTGATATATGGATTGTTGGATTGTACATTAAATATTGTCGCAACAGGAACTTTATGTTTTATCATTTTAAATAGTGCTTGCATGTACTTAGAAAAATAAATACAATAATTTTAGAAGACAGACAGTAGAAGGAGTTTTATGAAATGTATATCTCTTTTTGTCTGTTTTTTTATTAGTTTACAATCGATGATCGTGCCCAGTTATGAAGTTTTAATTTCAAATATAGAATCCAAAGTCGATACAATTCATGAAGATAGAGCTAGTTTTTTATCTTTAAAATGTAGGGATATTGCGATGGATGTTACATCTAAAAAAACGGATTTACGGATTGAAATGGATAAACAAGAAAAGTGTGTGGATGAGCTTGAACGTAGGTATAAACAAAAAAAGAATTATTATGAATTGAAAAAAATGGAATATGGCTTGGAATTACAAACGATTCAAAGAAACAACTCCATTTTGTATCCATATAAGATTCAAAAGAATTTATCGTTGTACTTTGATGAATATAGAAATGTTGAAGTAGAATATTTGAAACATAAAAAACAGTTCGATAAGAATCAAAATACGTTATTGTTATATGATGCATATCTTGAAAGATTATCCAATTGTCAAAGTCGTTTATTAAAACGGTTTTCACATTTAGCACAAATCAATGAATCTGGGCAACATAATGAAGATTCTATGATTTCAGGAACTGAGCATTTGCCTGATTTTGGTGGTTATGAATCATGGCAACAAAATGGTATGTCTTGTTTGGTGGATGGAAATTATGAAATTGATTCGTACAGTTCTTTTTGGCAAAATCCAGTTGAAAATGGTACAATCAGTGCTGGATGCTGGTCCTATCCGGATGGAGGTCTTCATTTAGGTTTGGATATCGCAAGTGCCATGTATAGTGATGTGTTAGCGGTTGCCAATGGGATTGTCTTGTATGCCCATGCACCAGTGGATTCGAATAATGGATATTTAGGAAACTGGTGTGGATGGCCAAATGGTGGTGGCAATACCATTTGTATGGTGGTTGCCGTAAATGATAGACTTTATGCGATTAGTTATGCGCATTTATCCAATGAAATCTATGTGACAAGTGGCCAGCAAGTCAGTCAAGGTACAGTTATAGCGAAAAGTGGGAACAGTGGCAATTCAACGGGGCCTCATACGCATGTAGAGGTGTTTGAATTAAAACAGGATCTCAATTCAATCGTAGAATATTTTAGAAACAGCGGTGCTGATTTTTCTTTTGGATGCGGCTATAGTGAGGCTGCAACATGCTCAGGCTATGCATGTCGCATTGATCCTGAGACCGTTTTGGAGGGTGTATGAGTCAAGAAATGTATTTTTCTCGCATGCAGAAATTATTAAAAGATGAATATAATGCCTATATTGAATCTTTATCGAAACCTTTATATCGTGGTATGCGTATAAATTTAAAAAAGGCAGAATTGGATGAATTTGATCATTTGGATCATCCAAGTCAGTTTTGTAAGGAAAGTTATTATGTAGATAAGCCGTTGGGAAATCATCCTTTCCATATTTGTGGTTGTTTTTATCTGCAAGAACCAAGTGCTTCAAGCGCTGTTGAAATCTTGGATGTACAAGAAGATGATTATGTATTGGATTTATGTGCAGCACCAGGTGGAAAGAGTACGCAGATCGCATCACATTTAAAAAGTGGATATCTAGTATCAAATGAAATTGATGCGAAGCGTGCCCAAATCCTTTTGTCTAATATTGAGCGTATGGGTGTGAAAAATGTGGCAGTAACCAATACAAGTGTAGATAAGCTTACGAAGGTGTTTGATGCTTGTTTTGACAAAATTTTAGTGGATGCCCCTTGTAGTGGTGAGGGAATGATCAAAAAACATGATATTGCCCTAAATAATTGGAGCATTGAAAATATTGAACTTTGTGCGACTCGTCAAAAAGAAATATTAGAACATGCCTATTCTATGTTGAAACCGGGTGGTACTTTGGTGTATTCAACTTGCACATATGCTTTAGAAGAAGATGAAGATGTTGTCTTAGATTTTTTAGAAAAACATGCGGATATAATCTTGGTGGATCCTGAAGTTTCGTGGGGAAGAAAAGGGTTTAAAGACTTGAATGTGCGGCGTATCTTTCCAATGGATGGTGGTGAGGGTCATTTCATTGCGAAATTCAAGAAACAATCAGGTGTTGCAGGTAAACTTCCAGCTTTAAAATCAAAAAAAATAGATAAGATTACTGAGAAATTTTTGAAGGAACAATTGAATACATTGCCAAACTATTACTATATAGATAAGGATAGAGTATATGGAATGGATGTTCCGTTTGTGGATTTTAAAAAGGTAAAAGTATTACGTCAAGGCGTATATTTGGGGGATGTCATTAAGAATCGTTTTGAGCCAAGTCATTCTTTTTATATGGTTGCAGATTTTGACTATAAAAGAAAAGTGGATGTAACTCTAGAAGAAATGGACCTATTTATGCATGGTGAAGTTTTACAAAAGGAATGCGAAAAAGGGTATATGGCTGTATGTTTTAAGGGGCATCCGTTTGGCTTTGGCAAGAGTGATGGAAAACAAATCAAAAACAAGATTCCTAAAGGACTTCGTTTATTGCCAAATTCACATGTAAATATAGACTAAAAAAGCCAGGAAATTTATTCCTGGCAATTTTTTGCGATTTCTTTTGCGACATTAAAATAGTCTTCTAATTGATCATCACTTGGTGTGTAGCATTGATTGATCACATCGTGGCATGATTCGATTCCAGATTGTTGCATTCTTGTATCGATTTCTTTGGCTACTTGGTTAAACCATCCGTATGCGGCAAAGGCCAACCCTTTTTTGTTTTTAAATTTACATGGACGAATGTGTTCAAGGAAAGCGGCTACGCTTGGTGCCATGACATTGTTGTAGGTTCCTGATCCAATACATACAACTTTGGCATCCATGATTTCACGCATCACAATACTTGATTTTGTATCCGATAATTTATAGACTTTCACATCCATACCAGCATCGCTGAATCCTTCGGCTAAGCTTTCGGCAATCTGTTGCGTATGTTTCCATACAGATTCATATACAATTACGGCTTTATTTTCTACTTTTTGAGCAGCGATACCTTTATATGTTTCAATAATATCTGCAATATAGTCTTTCCAGATAATACCATGTGCCGGCATGATATATTCAATGTCTAAATTCATGCCTAGAATTAGGTTTAATTTAGCTTGCACTGGTGTTGTATATGGTAAAACAATGTTCGCGAAGTATTCTTTAGCTTGTTTTAAACAATACGCTTTATCCAATCCTTCATCGGTTAGATTAAAGTTTACAATGTGCTGTCCAAAGGCATCGTTTGAGAATACAGTTTTTAACTGTGGACAATATGTCAACATGTTGTCTGGCCAGTGAATCATCTGCATTTCGACAAAGACAAAGTCATATTTTCCTGTGTTGATTGTATCATTTGTCTTTACGACCTGATATGGAACTTGGTCAAAGTATTGTTCAATCATATTCTTCTTTCCAGAAATAGATGCGTAAACTTTTGCGTTTGGATATTTGGCATATACTTTTTTAAATCCACCCGAATGATCTGGTTCTGTATGTTGAACAACAATATTGTCAATTTCTCTTCCTTGAAGTACGGATTCAACTCTTTCCAATAGTTCTTCTGTGAATTCTTCTTCGACTGTATCAAAAAGTGTGACTTCATCATCTACAACTAAGTAGGCATTATATGTACACCCTTCATCGATTGGATATAAATCACCATGGAAGTGGCGGTTATTTAAGTCTCTAACCCCAACCCAGTACACGTTATCTATAATTTTTTTAGCTCTTTTCATTTTTGTTCACCTCTTCCTCTATTTTAGAATTATTTAGAGAATATGTCTATTCATTTGCATCTTTTATATTTTTTCGAATAAAAATTATAAAAAGTCAACTAAAAAGTGTAAGTGTTTTCTTTTATAAAGAGTATAATAATAGTTAGGAGGAATTGTCGATATGATTATTCAAAGTAAAAGAATTTGGGTCGTAAATACATGGTTGGCAGCCCAAGTTGAAGTAGAAGAAGGAAAGATTGTAAATATCTATCCATATGGAGAAAAAGATGTAGATGAAGATTATGGAGATAAGAGAATTGTCCCAGGATTTATCGATGTGCACACACATGGTGCTTATGGATTTGATACAAATGATGCGAATGAAGAAGGTCTTCGTAACTGGATGAAAAACATTGTTAAGGAAGGTGTTACAGGTATTCTTCCAACAACAATCACACAGTCTGAAGAAGTTTTGACAAATGCGGTTAAAAATGTTGCGAAAGTTGTTGAAGAAGGGTATGAAGGTGCAGAAATTTTAGGTATTCACTTTGAAGGACCTTATTTGGATCAAGTATATAAGGGAGCACAACCTGAACAGTATTGTGTAAAACCAGATCTTGAACAATTCAAACGTTACTTGGCAGCTTCTAATAATTTAATTAAAATTGTGACTATGGCTTGTGAACACGATGATAACTTTGAATTAACTAAGTTCTTACGTGCAAATGGAATTGTATGTAGTCAAGGTCACTCAGGAGCTACTTTTGAACAGGCTCGATTAGCGATTGCGAATGGTGCAAACTCAATGACTCACGTATTCAATGGTATGACTAAATTCCATCACCGTGAACCAGGATTAGTTGGTGCTGCCATGCGTTATAGAGATGTATATGGTGAAATCATCTGTGATGGAAACCATTCAACTTATGAAGCATTAAATGATTACTTTACAGCTAAAGGTCCTGATCACTGTATCATGATCACTGACTCATTGATGGTTAAGGGTCTTCCTGTTGGTACAAAAGTATTGTTTGGTGGAAACGAAATCGAATTATATCCAGATGGAAGTGCACACTTAACAGATACGAAAGGTCTTGCAGGATCTACATTGCATGTCAATAATGGACTTCGTATTTTAGTAGAAAAAGCAATGGTTCCTTGGCAAACAGCTATCAATGCTTGTACATTGAACCCAGCTCGTATGTTGAATGTAGACGATCGTAAAGGATCGATTCAAACTGGAAAAGATGCAGATTTAGTTGTATTAAATGATGACTATTCTGTTGAAATGACTTATACAAAGGGAACAAAAGCGTTCTAAAAAGAAAAGCACATTGATAATCAATTTTTCAATGTGCTTTTATAATGTTTTTGACATGTATATCGGATTCTAATTTATCGTCTGTAATGATCATGTCAAAATCATCAATATTGGCTATTTTTGACATATACTTCTTATGAAATTTTGTATGGTCTACCATACAAATTTTTTTATTGGAAGAATCAAGAATCGCTTTTTTAACTAAAGCATCACTCATGCTGGGAATGGATACGCCATAGTCTAAGTCAAGGCCTAATACAGAGATAAAGGCTTTATCAATATAATAGTTTTGAAAGAATTGAATGGTACTTTCAGATAGAGCTGCCTGGGTTACAGGATTATAGGTTCCTGGAGCCATAATGATTTTTGCCTTGGTATTTCGATCTACATATTGAAGAATTTTCCAAAAATTTGTAAAGATTGTGATTTTTTTATGGTGTATACGTTTAAAGAGCTCAAGGCAGGTTGTACCACAATCTAAATAGATAGAATCTCCATCTTGAATGAGTGTACTGGCGTAAATCGCGATCTCTTTTTTATCTGATTGTGACATACCTTCTTTGATTTCAAAGGAAGGCTCAGTTGAACTAGACTCATTGAGTGTGGCTCCTCCATAGCTCTTTGTGGCGAGTCCTTGGTTTTCTAGACTATCTAAATCTCTTCGTATGGTCATTAAGGAAACGGAGTATACTTTTGCGAGTTCACTTACTTGTACGGTTTTATCTTTTTTTAGTTTTTCATAGATTTCATATCTTCGTTGTGTTGTGTTCATATTTTTATTAAAGCACAAAAAAGAACATAAAGAAACATGTTTTTTTGTGTTCTTTTGAAATAATTTGTTTGATGTGAAAAGGTTATTGAATCAAAATTTTTCTAGTGTTAGGATACAGATGAACTTAAGGAGGATCCATCATGGAATTAATTATCGATTCATCAAATATTGAACAAATTAAAGAACTAAATGAATTATTAACAATTACGGGTGTTACGACAAACCCTACAATATTAACGAAATCAAATAGAGAAGCAATGGATGTAGTAAAAGATCTTTGTGAGGTGTTGAGCGAAGATCAATTGTTATTTATTCAAACGGTACAAACTTCTTTTGAAGGAATTATGGAAGAAGCTAAAATGATTTCTTCTATTCGTAAAAAAAATATGTATGTAAAGATTCCAGTTACACATGAGGGATTAAGAGCTATTAAAGAATGTAAAAAATTAGGAATTCACACATTGGCTACTGCCATTTATACAGCGGATCAGGCTTTTTTAGCTGCAATGAATGGGGCTGAATATTTAGCACCTTATACAAATCGTATGTGTAATTATGGAGATGGTGTTCAGGATGTGAAAGACTTGATTGAAATGTTGAGAGTGAATCATATGCCGGCTAAAGTGATTGCGGCAAGCTTTAAAAATACATATCAAGTACATGAATTGATTAAGGCTGGAATTCAAGCTGTAACTGTTCCTTGTGATGTTTTATATCAAATGATCGATCATCCAGGAACAAAGATTGCGGTGGGTGAATTTAGCGTAAATTGGCAAAGAGCTTATAATCGTAATACATTGGAAAAGTAGAGAAATCTACTTTTCTTTTTTTAAAAATAATTAGCACTTAAGTGTTGTTATTGTGACGTTGGTTTTGTCTAGTTTCATATAGTCCCGTAACGCCCTAGTTACAAGGGTTTCACGGATTTTGAAAATTTGTAGCTGTTCATCAAAAATCGTCATTTTTCAGAAATTTGGGGTCAAAATTGGCGTCAGATAGCACACCAGAGAGAAAAATTAAATATTTTATAGACTATGGAACGTACACTTTTGGCGTTCCTTTTCTATTTCCAGTCGTTCAGAAATGGACGGCTTTTTTCATACCCAAAATCGAAAGGAGAAAGAGAAAATATGAATAAGCTAGTAAAGCGATTGCTGACAGGAACGCTTGCTTTTGCAACCATTCTCACGGCATTACCAGTGACGGCGGTTCATGCTTCCGGCAATCAATACTGGACAGAATCAGCAGAACGTGTCGGCTACATTGAACACGTTATGAATGATGGTTCTATCAAATCTACATTCAATGAGGGACACATGAAAGTTGAGGGCGAAACTGCCTACTGCGTGGATATCAACACCAGTTTTAAGAATGGATATAAAACACGTTCTGACGCAAGCTCCCGTATGAGTAGCGATCAGATTGCGGACGTTGCTCTTTCCTTAGAGTACGTCAAGCAATATACCGCTTCTCATACGAACTTGAATTACAAACAGGGATACTTGCTGGAACAGTGTGTTGTCTGGCAGAGGTTGAGTGAACAGCTCGGCTGGCAGTGCGATAACGTCAGAGCTTCCTATAATGAAATCTCACAGACAGTACAGAATGAAGTTTACGCTGGTGCGAAAGCATTTGTGAAAGCAAATAAGGGACGCTATGAATGTGGCGGTTACATTTATACTGGCGAAGGACAGGACATCGGACAGTTCTGGGCGAAGTTAAATGTGGGAAATGCAAAGGTCAAAAAGACTTCTTCCAATCCCACGGTCACAGATGGCAATGCCAACTATTCCTTTGAGGGTGCAACATTTGGTGTCTATTCTGATAAAGGCTGTAACAGCCAGCTTGCCACACTTACTGCCGATGGAAACGGCGATACCAAAGAAGTTGAGGTAAAAGCTGGAACAGTGTATATCAAAGAGCTTTCTGCTCCAAAGGGTTACAAGCTGGATTCTATTGTCCATGCCTTAAATGTGGAAGTTGGAAAAACAGCGACATTGACTGTTACTGACACTCCAAAGGTCACAGAAACTTTGATTGATTTATTCAAAATCGACATGGAAACAGGAAAATCCACTCCACAGGGAAATGCTTCTTTAGAGGGTGCAGAGTTCGCATGGAGCTATTATGACGGGTACTACAATGCGGATAATCTTCCTGCAAAGGCTACCCGTACATGGACAACGAAAACCGTTGCAGAAAAAGACAGTGACGGAACTATCCATTATGTATCCAGACTTGCCGACAGCTACAAAGTATCCGGCGACAGCTTCTATACACAGGACGGTAAAAATGTACTGCCACTTGGTACACTCACTGTCACAGAAACAAAAGCACCAAACGGCTACTTATTAGATGGTGCATATATGCAGGCTGACGGAAGTTCCGAACAGATTAAGGGAACATACCTTACACAGATTTCCGAAGATGGCGAACTTGCTGTACTTTCTGGAAGCAACCAGTATACCGTATCTGACAAGGTTATCCGTGGCGGTGTGAAAATCCAGAAACGTGACCTTGAAACAAAGGATACCAAAGCACAAGGAAGTGCAACCTTACAGTACACAGAGTTCAACATCATTTCCTTAAATGACAGTCCTGTACTGGTTGAGGGAAAATTATACAGCAAGAATGAAACGGTAAAGAAGATTCAGACAGGCATTGACGGAATTGCTTCTACTTCTGCTGACTTGCTCCCTTACGGAAATTACAGATTAGAAGAAAGCAAAGCACCAGAGGGCTACTTGACAGATGGTGCAAAGGCAATCGACTTTTCTATCACAGAAGATGGAAAAATCGTAGACTTGACTGACAAATCCCACTCTGTCTACAACCAGATTAAGCGTGGCGATATTGAGGGTGTAAAAATCGGTGCAGGTACACACAAACGCCTTGCAGGTGTTCCATTCAGAATTACAAGCAAGACAACGGGAGAATCCCATATTGTAGTTACTGACAAAAACGGTCAGTTCTCCACTGCTTCAAGCTGGGCTTCCCACAAGGTCAATACCAATGCCGGAAAATCCAGTGAGGACGGTGTATGGTTTGGAACATCTGAACCAGACGACAGAAAAGGTGCATTACTTTATGATACCTATGTGATTGAGGAATTAAAGTGTGATTCCAACGCCGGATTTAAGCTGATTCCAGCTTTTGAGGTGGTCGTATCCAGAAATAAAGTGACCGTAAATTTAGGGACACTGACCGATGAATATGAAAAAGAAATCACAATCCATACCACAGCTACCGACAAGAAAACTGGCGAAAAAATGATTGTTGCCGGAAAAGACATCAAGATCGTGGACAAAGTCACACTTGATGGCTTGGAAGTTGGAACAAAATATAAATTATCCGGCTGGCAGATGTTAAAGGAAGAAAATGCCGAACTTCTGATTGACGGGAAATGTGTAGACAGTGATTATACCTTTACTGCTGACAGCGAAAAAATGACGGTTGAGATTACTTACAGTTTTGACGGTTCAGCTCTTGGCGGTCAGAACCTTGTTACTTTTGAGGAATTGTACGATATAAGCAATCCGAAAGAGCCTGTCAAGGTTGCCGAACATAAGGACATCAACGATGATGGACAGACTGTTCTTATCACAGAACGTATCATCAAAATCCATACGACCGCTACGGACAAGAACGGCAAGAAAGAAATCGAAGCCGGAAAAGATGTAACGATTGTGGATAAAGTCACATTAGATGGGCTGGAAGTTGGAACAAAATACAAACTTTCCGGCTGGCAGATGTTAAAAGAGGAAAATGCAGAACTTCTGATTGATGGAAAGAAAGTATCCAATGATTATGAGTTTACAGCCGACAATGAAAAAATGACGGTTGAGATTGCATTTACCTTTGATGGTTCTTCTCTTGGTGGAAAGAGCCTTGTTACATTTGAGGAATTATACGATATGACCAATCCAGACGAACCAAAGAAAGTAACAGAACATAAGGACATCACAGACGATGGACAGACTGTGACAATCAAGGAAGTGCCGAAAGTCCCAGACACACCAAAGGATACTGACACGCCGGATACACCATCTACGGTTAAGACAAGTGACAGCCCAAAAACAGGCGACAATACCAATATCTATGCTTACCTTGCCATGCTCGGTCTTTCCTGCGTAGGGCTTGGCGGTATGCTTTACTTCAAACGCCGTAGAAAGAAATCATAAGGCGGTAAGGTAGCGGTTGGTAGAGCGTTCAAGGTCGCCACCCTTTTTGCAACTTCACGCTCCCGTGAAGCTCTGATTTACGGGGGCGTGAAGTCCACTAGGGGCGTGGGGAGTGTAGCTCCCCACAACGTACAGCAGGAAAGAAACTAAAACAGAAAGAAAAGAGGTCAATTATTTATGGAATTAAGATTTGTCGTGCCAAACATGGAAAAGACATTCGGAAACTTGGAGTTTGCCGGAGAAAATACTACGGAACAGCAGAGAATCAACGGGCGTATGGCTGTCATTAACAGAAGTTACAACCTGTATTCCGATGTGCAGAGAGCCGATGATGTAGTTGTGACACTTCCTGCCAAAGCTGGCGAAAAACATTTCTCGCCGGAGCAGAAAGTAAAACTTATCAACCCACGAATTACTACCGATGGCTATAAAATTGGGGAACGTGGATTTGTCAATTACATCTTACTTGCAGACGATATGTTACCAGCAGAAAGTAAATAAGGGGGTATTCAGATTATGAGATTAGCAAATGGAATCGTCATTGATAAAGAAAAGACTTTCGGAGTGTTGAAGTTCTCCGCATTACGCCGTGAGGTTCATGTACAGAATGAAGATGGAACGGTCAGTGAGGAAATCAAGGAACGTACTTACGATTTGAAATGCAACACACAGGGACGCATGATACAGGTATCCGTTCCGGCGACTGTGCCGTTAAAAGACTATGACTACAACGCCGAAGTGGAACTTATCAATCCTGTTGCAGATACGGTAGCCAATGCAAATTACCGTGGTGCAGATGTGGACTGGTATGTAAAAGCAGACGATATCGTTTTGAAGAACAAAGGCACTCATGCCGGAAATCCACAGAACAATGCTCCACAGCAACCACCGAAGAAATAAGAGGTGTTAGCGTATGATGTGGAAAAAGAAAGGTAACAGGATTCGTGCCAGTGACAAATCACTGGTCTATCATTTCTGTATCGGCTGGCTGTTACTCCTGTTCGTTGCGGTGTTCCTGCTACTGAACCTGCGACAACTTCTTGTTACAGACTGGAAAGAATTTAACCTGCTCCATGCCGGAATTACTTGGACTGCCTACAACTCCATTACGGTTCCGATAGCGACTGGTATTTGTGTATTGGTCACTTTTCTCTACTACCGTTACGGATATGACCGTATCAAGCGGTTGTTTCACAGGCAAAAACTGGCTCGCATGGTGCTGGAAAATAAATGGTATGAAGCGGAAAACACCAAAGACAGCGTTTTTTTCACTGACCTGCAAAGCAGATCAAGAGAAAAAATCGTGTGGTTTCCAAAGATTTATTATCAAATGGAAAAGGGATTGCTTCATATCCGCTGTGAAATCACAATGGGAAAATATCAAGAACAGCTCCTGTCCTTAGAGGATAAACTGGAATCGGGGCTGTACTGTGAACTGACCGACAAGACACTGCATGACGGCTATATCGAATATACCCTGCTCTATGATATGATAGCGAACCGTATTTCGATTGATGAAGTGATTGCTGAAAACGGCGGTCTGCGGTTAATGAAAAATCTGGTGTGGGAATACGATTCACTTCCCCATGCCCTTATCTGCGGTGGTACAGGTGGTGGAAAGACCTATTTTCTGCTGACCATCATTGAAGCATTGCTTAGAACCAATGCGGATTTATATATTCTTGACCCGAAAAACGCTGACCTTGCAGACTTAGGAACCGTCATGGGAAACGTCTACCACACGAAAGACGATATGATTGAGTGCGTCAATGCCTTTTATGAGGGCATGGTCACACGCTCGGAAGAAATGAAACTGCACCCGAACTATCGCACAGGGGAAAACTATGCCTATCTGGGGCTTGCTCCACAGTTCCTTATCTTTGATGAATACGTGGCTTTCCTAGAAATGCTCACAACAAAAGAAAGCACCGCCCTGTTAAGCCAGCTAAAGAAAATTGTCATGCTCGGCAGACAGGCTGGATATTTTCTGATTGTAGCTTGCCAGCGTCCAGACGCAAAGTATTTTGGGGACGGTATCAGAGATAATTTCAACTTCCGTGTGGGACTTGGTCGCATGAGTGAACTCGGTTACGGTATGCTCTTTGGAAGTGATGTAAAAAAACAGTTTTTCCAGAAGCGAATCAAAGGGCGTGGATATTGTGATGTGGGAACAAGCGTCATATCTGAATTTTACACTCCCCTTGTACCCAAAGGCTATGATTTCTTAGGTACGATTGGGAAACTTGCACACATAAGGCAGGACGGACAGGTGGCGTGCGAAGCGAAAGCCACAGGTAC
>ENA-OPSR01000038-OPSR01000038.1-human-gut-metagenome-genome-assembly--contig:-NODE-38-length-70791-cov-6.635631_pt1 | contig 70791 bp, 69 predicted proteins | sample MGYA00241459_ERZ501910 | MGnify/ENA primary metagenome ERZ501910 (study PRJEB25962, sample SAMEA2042504) | human gut metagenome | biome: human gut; feature: human-associated habitat; material: faeces...
TAACTACCCATGGTTGGTTTATCTCCAACTGAGCTTATGCCATGCCCGGCACACTTCATAAAGAAGTCGATTAAGAAATTGACTTCTTTTTTTTCTTGACTATACTATTCATGGAATTAAATATCGAATATGTATTTATACTATGTGTATTATATATAAATGATATAGGAGATGATCTTATGAAAAACCATATGGAAATTCCGTGGCACGAATATACAACCAAAGATTCAAAAGTTAAGATTGAAAATGCAAGTCTTACAGAAAAATCCTCCGTTATAGGAAGAATTGGATTGATGCTTCTAGCCTGTGGTACAGGTGCTTGGAGAGTTAGAAGTTCTATGAACACCATCGCTAGTGAATTAAATATCACATGTATTGCCGACATTGGACTTACAAATATTTCCTACACATGCATTGATGGAATCAAATCTCACGCCCAATCCTTGTCTTTACATAATACAAGTGTCAATACATCCAAGCTTGCTCGTATGGAAGACTTTGTCTATCACTTTAAAGACGAATGTAAAACATGCACATGCAACGAAATACACGATCAACTTGATCAAATTGAAAATATTCACTCTAGCTATTCTCCTATTATTCTAGGACTTGCGGCTGCTCTTGCCTGTAGCTGTTTTACCTTTCTACTTGGAGGAGGCCCCATTGAAATGCTTTGTGCCTTTGTGGGGGCGGGACTTGGCAATACACTTCGAATGAAACTGATTAAACATAACTACACCCTATTCTTAAATGTTGCTGCTAGTGTTTCCTTAGCCTGTCTTGTATATGCCTTATTATTTAATTTTTTAGAAACCTATTTTGGCATATCCACACAACACGAAGCCGGATACATCTGTTCTATGCTTTTCATAATTCCAGGCTTTCCTTTCATCACAAGCGGTATTGACTTAGCTAAATTAGATTTACAATCCGGTATAGAAAGACTTGCCTATGCCATTATCATTATTTTAGCTGCCACACTTACTGCATGGATCTGTGCTTTAGTCTTACATCTTCAACCCGTTGATTTTGTAAAATTACACATTCCAACATCAACTAAGTTACTTTTAAGACTATTAACCAGTTTTGGAGGCGTCTTTGGATTCTCCATTATGTTTAATAGTTCAAAAAAAATAGCCGCCAGTGCCGGATGCATCGGAGCCATCGCAAACACATTACGACTAACACTTGTCGATTTATCTTTACCTGCTGCAGCCGCAGCCTTTATTGGCGCATTAACAGCCGGACTACTTGCCTCCATGATTAAAGGAAATACAGGATATCCTAGAATTGCGATAACCGTACCAGCCATTGTGATTATGGTCCCAGGCCTATATATGTATCGAGCTATTTATAATCTCGAACTCACATCCACCATGTCTATTGGAGCTAACTGGCTCATTCAATCTTTATTGATTGTTTTGGCCCTTCCAATGGGACTTATATTTGCCCGTATCTTAACCGATCCCTCATTTCGTTATTGTACTTAAAAATGCTGAACTTAATCGTCCAGCATTTTTTGTATACATTCATATAAGATACTATTTGAAACTTCAATATTCTTTTCTAAATTATGTTCGAAATGTGTAAATGGCAAGAATACACCAACACAATACTTTCCTTTAAAATCACCACAATAGAAGAATGCATTATACAACAAATCTTCAAGCTTCATCATAGAATCCCATAAGTCAGAATAAATTTGTGCATCACTTAACTTTTCATGAACCTCTTCAGGCATTTCTTGGACAACTAAGATACCTAAATGCGATTCATTTTGAATAGTTCGAATGGACATGTCCTCTTTAAAGCTATGCTGCTCTAAAAACCCATACGCTAAGTATCGATTTTTTTCTACAAGCTTTTTAAACATATGCTTTTTTGATTCAGGAATATGAATATCACTTTCTATAATATTTCCATCCTCATCACTTAAAAGAATCGGATTCTCTTTTCCTTTATCGTTAAATCGCAATGGAATCAAAAATGCATTTCTTAATAAGTCAAACATACTATTGCCGCATACGGCCATTAAAAATGCCGACAGATCTTTATTTTTATATGCAGTAAATAGTGCATTGGTAAATACTTGTTTATCCACAAGTACCCTTTCTTCTTCTACGCTTGAATCCTCATCACAGGCAACACCTTCATAAAAGGCATCCATTAATCGTTTACAAGCTCTAGGATCCTTGGCAATTTTATCAAACAAAGCCTCTGCCTTTTCTTCCCTAGGAAAAATTGTTGGCATGATTCTCACTTCTTTTCTAATCCTTTCGACAAACAGATACAAGAAGTCTTCCTTTAACACACTTTTTGTATCTGTTTTGATGGCTTGCCTACTCAGACTAAAAGTATTATACTAACTCCAAGAAAATATGTGAAATGTATATTTTAAATATACATTATACAAAAATTATATGGAGGTTATACAATGACACTAGACTATTACCGCATCTTTTACTATGTAGCTAAATATAAAAGCTTTTCAAAGGCCGCTCAAATCCTACATAACAACCAACCCAACATCTCAAGAACCATGAACAACATAGAAAGTGAATTTGGATGTAAGCTTTTAGTACGCTCTCATTCCGGTATTACTCTAACACCCGAAGGTGAACAACTCTATGAACATGTTGCGATAGCCATTGAACAACTTTACCAAGGAGAAAGTGAAATCCTTTCAAATAAAACCTTAGAACATGGACATATATCAATTGGTGTAAGTGAAACGGCTCTAAATATCTTTTTATTATCCAAACTTGAACAATTCCACAAAGCCTATCCACAAGTCAAAATCAAATTATCCAACCATTCCTCTATTCAAGCTGTTGATGCCTTAGAAAAAGGAATTGTCGATATTGCGATTGTCACAAGTCCGATCAATATCAAAAAGCCATTACGTGCAACTTCACTCTACTGCTTTAATGAAGTCTTGATTGGCGGAAAAGAATACGAAAGCTTAAGCAACCAGATTCTAGACATTCAACAAATCTCGCACTATCCATTTATTACCTTAGGCAAAAATACAAGTACATATACCTATTATTCAAACTTATTTTTAATTCACCAAATCCCTTTTCATACCGATTTAGAAGTGGCTACTGCCGATCAAATACTTCCATTAGTCAAACACAACCTTGGCATTGGATTCTATCCTAAAGAATTAATTTCTAAGGATTCTGATATTTTTGAAATTCAAACAAATATAAAAAATCCTGAACGAGATATTCTTCTTGTCCAGGATGCAAGTCGTGCAACCAATATTGCCACACAAAAATTTATTGATACGCTTTCTTTATAATTCAAAATTTACCAAATATGCATTACATGCTGCATCACTAAACTTACAATTGTGATACCACACCAACATGTTGCACCAACCGCAATTGGCTTTCCACCCGTTTTGATCAACTGAATTACATTGCTGTTAAGTCCAATGGCCGCCATAGCCATAATGATCAAAAACTTCGATAATTCTTTAAGTGGTGCAAATACACTAGAGTCTACTCCAACATTTACACAAACCGTTGTAAAAATAGCTGCCAAAATAAAATAAAGTATAAACATTGGAAAGGCACGTTTCAAACTAAAGTTTGATGCTTGTCTTTCTTTTTTAGCACGAATAAAAGATAGTCCGAGTGTAATTGGAATAATCGCAAGTGTACGAGTTAATTTTACTGTTACTGCCTTATTTAATGTGGCACTACCAAGACCCCACATACTATCCCAAGTTGAAGCCGCTGCCGTCACACTTGATGTATCATTAATGGCTGTTCCTGCAAAAATACCAAACGCATCCCCATGCATGGTATCAAAACCCAACGCCTTTCCTAGAATAGGAAAGAAAATAGCTGCAAGTACATTAAAGAAAAAGATAACTGCGATAGATTGGGCAATCTCATCATCATCCGCATCAATTACAGGGGCTGTTGCCGCAATGGCAGAACCACCACATATAGATGAACCAACACCGACAAGAATCGATGTATTTGAAGGCACTTTTAAAACCTTTTTCATAACCCACGCAAGTACTAAAGATGTAGTAATTGTACAAACAATGATTGGTAAAGACTGTTTCCCTGTTTCAAATATAACACCTAGATTCATCCCAAATCCAAGCAATACAACCGCTGTTTGTAAAATTACTTTAGAAGTCCATTTAATCCCTGCTTCGGAAGATTTTTTATCATTCCAAAACATCGCAATAATCATACCTGCAAGAATCGCAATAACAGCACCACCAATAACCGGAAACATTTTTCCTATGATCCATGATGGAATCGCAATCAATAGACAAATTAAAATGCCTTTTCCATATTTATTAATAAAATTCATTCAATAATTCCCTCCATGAAGAGAATTGTAGCACTATACAACAATAAGGTAAAATTATATAATTCTATCAAATAATAATATTTTCTTATCGTTAGAGGTACATATGCTAGATTATCGAACTGAAACATTTCTTACTGTATGCAAAACATTAAATTTTACAACGGCCGCCAAACAATTAAATATCACACAACCTGCTGTATCGCAACACATTCATTTTTTAGAAAAACAATACAATACAATCCTATTCAATTATAAGAATAAAGAATTAAGTCTAACTCCATCTGGTCAAATACTATATAAACATTTATTAACAATGAAAAATAATGAACAAGCTTTAATGAATGAAATCAACAATATTACATCCAACATTGAAACTCTCTCCATTGGAGTAACTATGACCATCGGTGAATATGCGATTGTAGATAAATTAGCAAACTTTATTCAAAACCACCCTGAAATCAACATCCACCTTCACTATGGCAACACATCTAAACTGCTCGAATCACTCGATCAAGGTCAAATCAGTATGGCCATTGTCGAAGGTAATTATCCAAAAGAAAACTATTCCCACATAAAATATAGCACAGAAGACTATATTGCCGTCTGTGCTACATCCCATCAATTTAATAAAGAGCCCCATACTATTCATGATCTAATATCTGAACATCTTTTGGTTCGTGAAAAAGGTTCTGGAACAAGAAATATTCTTGAACAAAGTCTAATTGCCCACGGATTACACATTTCAAATTTTATACATTATACGCAAGTAGAAAATATGCATACCATTATGAATCTGTTGAAAAAAGATTGTGGAATCTCTTTTCTATATAAGATAGCTGTAGAAAAAGAATTAAAATCAAAAGAACTCAAAGAAATTACTTTAGATGATTTTAAATTACAACACGACTTTGACATCATCTGGGAAAAAGAAAGTATCTATACCGATAAATATCTATCAATCAGTGAAGAATTTATTTAATAGTCGATTCGCAAGTACTACACGACCTTCTTTTATAGAACAAAAACCATTCTTAATCCAAAAGTGTTCAGCTTGAAGATTTCCATTTATCCAACCTAAGCGAACTTCCTTATATTTAAGTGTTGTTAAATAATCAATAAGTTCATTGACTATTGCACTTCCAACCCCATTCTTTTGTATACTGATATCTATCATTAAGAATCCAATGAATACAATATCCTTTTTTGGATATCCATCAATTAAATCAAGGACTGCAATTAACTTCTCATTCTTAAAATATCCTACATAATACTTATCTTTAATATCAATATTGTTTGGAAGAGCCATCATATCCGATTCAATACTCTTTCTTGTCACATAAGGAGGTCGATATTGATAATATAAGTGATTTTTACTACAAAGATCATATATTTGATCAATATCATTCTTTTGTAGTTTTCTAACATAATATTTCTTAGAAAATAATAACTCATCCATAATTTATTTCTTCCTTTTTTGATTTGGAAGCTCGTCATACATCACTTGAAACAAACCTTCCAAAAATTTCCGGTCATCCACTTCTTCTACCAACAACATTTCTTTGGCTCCATCATATGGTAATTCATATTGAACTTTTGACATATAATGAATTGCGGATTCTACAGGCTTAACAAGTAATCGATCATCATATATACCACCAACAATTTTTCCTCGATAATAGAGAATATATTCTTTCATCATAGCTCGATACGTAATTTCTTCTAAATTTGATAATTGCCCCATTATAAAATCTAAATATTCTTTAGTTGATGCCATTTTGCCGCCTCATATCCCCATTACGTAAATTTGACAAGGATTGTTTTCATCCCACAATGTATAAATCACTTCAAATTCTTTAAATCCTAATGAAATATAAAATCGATTTGTACAATCATAATCTTTATACATTCCCATCTTCACTGTTTTTACCTGGATAAACGAATATCCACTTTCCTTTATACTTTCCTTTGCGTATTCAAATAGTGCTCTTCCAATTCCTTTACGATGATATTCTTTTAACACACCCATTACAGCTAGTTCAACCGTATCTTTACCCGTTTGTTTAAGATACAAGAATCCAACAACCTTATCCTTTTCTATGGCACAAAAGAAATCTTTTCCTACACTATCAAGAATATATTTTTCGCGTGCTTCTATAATCCCAAACCATTCAGGCAATGCTTCTAATATGGCTCTTGTGATTTTCTTTTTTTCTTCATCATCTACAACTTTAATAATCTTCATATTCATACTTCCTTTACTCATCGTTCAATAATTGTTGTTATATTTGTTTTTCATCATCGACTATACAATGAATTTATTTAACTTCTTTTAAAATTTCTTCAGCAGTGACTCCAAAAAGCTTAGCTAAAGCCATTAGATTCGTTGTACTTGGATCCGATGCACCACTTTCCCATTTTGATACAGCCTGTCTTGAAACACCTAAAGACTCTGCCACAAATTCTTGAGTCATTTTGCGTTGCGTACGATATCTTTTAATCACTTCTCCAAGTGATTTGGCACTTTCAGCCTTTTCCTTTCTTACAGGTTCAGATTTAATGTATTTTCTCAACGCCCTAACAAGCAATACAAATAAGTATATGAATGCGACACCAACTACAAAATCCATCAACAAAAGAATATAAGCTATAAATACAGTTGCCTTCATAATACATATTTTCTCCTTTTCACCATCATTATATTAATTTTATTGTGGTTGCTCTACCAACTATTTGTCAACTTTATTATTTTATCTTTTATCACAATACAAAAAGAAAAACACTACAAGTGTAGTGCTATTATTTCTCATATTTATCTTTCTTACAAAAGCTTTTAAAAGGACATCTTTCACATTCTGGATTTCTTGAATGACAAAGATAACGCCCAAAAAATATAAAGTCATGATGACCTTGATTCCATCTTGAACGATTGATCTTTCGTTTTAGTTTTTCCTCAACCTTTTCAACCGAATCATTATATTTAGCTAAACCCAAACGCTTACTGACACGATTGACATGGGTATCTACCGCAAAGCTAGGAATATCGAAAGCTACACTACGAACGACATTCGCTGTCTTTCTTCCAACACCTGCTAAAGACATTAAATCCTTATATGTATAGGGTACTTGTCCATGATATCTTTCAACTAAATCTTTACTTAAATTCGAAATCGAACGAGCCTTATTACGATACAATCCAATTCTTTTAATGTATGGCTCTAATTCAGAAACTGTAGCCTCTGCCATCGTTTCTGCCGTAGGATACGCCTTGAATAATGCTGGCGTTACCTTGTTGACCATCGCATCCGTTGTCTGTGCACTTAATACGACCGCAACAATCAATTGAAATGGGGATTCATGATACAATTCGCACTTGGCATCCGGAAAAATCTTCTCCATTTCATCCAAAATTTCATTCGCATTCATCGCTTGCCATTCTCCAAATCTTCAGTCGATAAACCTTTTTGTTGCCAATTCTGAAGAATTCTTTCAATATAATTTAAATCGCAAACTTCATTACATACAGCTTCATTTAATGCACAAATCACACGACGCTCATCATACATACTAGCCATATCAATAATTCTTTGCATCTCCGTTGAAGACAATGGACGTGCAAACTCCATTTCAAACTGCTCTAATAAAGAACGATCAATGGAAGTATCACTGGCTTTAGAAAGTTCAAAGATACCTTCAATATTAAAAATCAAAGATCCATCCGCATAGTCTAAAGTCAAATAGCCTTTATCCGATAATTCCGTAAAAATATCTTCCACTTCATCCACACTGATTTTTAATTTTTCACTAATCAATTCATGATCAATTGAAATATGCTGTTGGTTGAAAAAATCAATCAACAATACGACCAATATTTCTTTGGGTTCTAAAACCAAATCTTGTAGATGATCAATGATCCAAGTTCTACGATCTACATAAGGTGCATTAAAATCAAAATCAGCCATTATCGTATCTCCCTTTCATAAACACGTTCAAAACTATCATAATCCAATAAAATCAATTTATTCGATCCGCGAATCTCATATACCGGATTGTTGTAGCCATATCCAAGTGCAATCGAATCACACTTGATGTTATAGTTCTTTTTCGCAATGCGTTTTGCCTTTTTATAATTCAAAGTTTCAATATCTCTTGAAGTAATCAATTCAGACTTCGCATTGTACCAATACAAAGTCGTATCATCATAGCCCTGATATGTTATGTAATTAAAGACATGCTCACTCAAGCCTTGGATATTCTTATTTTGTTTAATTATTTTTTCAATTCTTTGCGCATAAATCTGTTCCTTAACACGATTCGGTCCACTAATAAACTCAGACCAAATCAAAAGTAATACAAGAACAAGAATGATGACCAATGCCATTGTCGTTGTTGTTCCATGCTGTCTTTTACGCTTATGCTTTAGTCCCATTCTTACCCCTCCTTTTTACTATATACGCATCAACCAATTTTCAATCAATTTAGCCGATTGCGCACTTGCTTTAGAAACATAGGTTGAAAATTCCATTGGATTTTCATTATGATGCACAACATCACTTAGCGAACGCACAATCACAAATGGAATATTAAATTGTGTGGCAACAGCACCAATCGCTCCTGCCTCCATTTCTGAACAAATTGAGTCTGGGAAATGATTCATTAATTTTTCAAAATCCTCATCTCTAGACATAAATAAGTCTTGCGAAGCAATTGTACCTACATGATAGCGAATCTGCATAGCCTTTGCCGCTTCAATACAACTTTGGCTCAATTTTTCATGACTATTATACACCAATCCAACACCAGAAGGACCATCTAATGGACTTGTATCATAATCGGCTTGTACAACCTTATCGCTAATCACAATATCCAACACTTGCTCATCTTGTGTTAATCCACCAGCTGTACCCACATTAATAATGCTGTCGATATTTCCTTGCATACACAAAATTGTACAAGACATAGCCGCATATGCCTTACCTACACCACTCTTACATAAGACTACATCTTTACCTTGCCATTTTCCATATGTTAATGTGCATCCCGCAATTGTCTTCGTATGATCTACTAAGTCCATACGCTTTTCAAATTCATGAATCTCAGCATCCATTGCCGCTACAATACCAATCATTCTTGTACCTTCTTTCTACATACATAAAAATACTTTTCACCAGGCGCAATCCCCTCAATATCAAAATCCGTTGTGACTTTTGAAACATCAAAATATTTCGACAAAGTATCATTCAACCATATTGGATCATATACTCTTTGAATATGGTGCTCCTGAACCACTTTGTCTTTCATATAAAACGCAAAATCCTGATATACATAATCATCTTCTGCCATAATTGACCATTGATATTGACAACCATCTTCAAAAGCACCTGTCTCATTATATTCCGAATCAAATTCATCTAAACGATCTAACGAATGTGTATCGAAGAAGAAAAGTCCATTTGGTTTTAAATGTTGACTGGCTTCATGAAAGAACGCATCAATTTCTTCTTTCTCTAAAATATAGTTAAAACTATCACACAAACAGAAAATACCAGAATAAGATCCTAAATTACTTAAATTACGCATATCTTGACATAAGAATTGAATGGAACCCTCTAAGTTTTTACTCTTAGCCTGCTTCACCATTTCTTCACTCAAATCAAGAGCTGTCATCGTATAGCCTTTTTTTGCGAGCATCTCAGTAATTTCTCCACTACCACACGCAAGTTCTAAACAATCACAAGGTGCAAGTTCACTCTCAATCCAAGATACCCATTCTCTAGATGCCTCTTCATCTTTTACTAAAGCATCATAATAATGTGCCAATGTATTATAAATCATACGTTTTTACTGGAACATCCGAATATAAACGATCCAGATTATAAACCTGCCTTTCTTCATTCACAAATAAATGGACTACAACTTCTTTTAAATCAATTAAAAGCCATTTTGAACCAGAGTCACCCTCAATATGCATATCCCCCATATATCCAGCTTCTCTTAAACGATCCTTAATGTTTTGTGCAATCGCATTATTCTGACGAATATTTGTAGTCGAACAAACAATCATTGAATCCATAAATGGAGTCAAACTCGTTACATCATATACACGTACATCTTGTGCTTTCTTTTCACAGATCGCATGAACTACAATATCTAAAATTTCCATGTTTATCCTCTCTTTAAATACTCACGATTTTGTTGAACCACCAAATCAAATCCTTCTTTAATATCTTTGTTACAAATCTCAATCAATTTAGTAGAATCATATCCACGCAAAGGATCTAATTTATCTGCACAAAATACCATCATCGCATATGGATCTTGACTCGTTCCTAATACATGATGATAAATCGCATTATAGATAATTGGATTTTCAATTAAAAAGATATCTTTCGTGACAGCAGCCCCGACAAAACCATGCCATACAGCTACAGGATATTCCATGTTTTCAGGACACACACTCTGCATCCATTTTAACATTTCATCCTTTGGCATATATTTAGCTATATCATGAAACAAACCAATATAATACGCAATATGCATATCATACCCATTGTTCAACGCAAACTCTTCACAAAGTTTTGCAACCGATAAAGAATGTTTATATCTTTTTTCTGTCAATCTAGAAGCCACAAAATCCTTCACATACAATCGATTTCGATAGATATAACGCAACACTTCTTCAGGCAAATAATTCAACTTATTTCCCATTCGAATCTCTGAACTAGAAACAGGAACTGCCGGCATTGTCATACACGCAATATCATACTTTGAATCAGAAAGCTTTCCATCCCTATCAAAACATACAAAATGAGCCATCTTCACAAGTTCATTCGGATTGTGCCACTTGTCAAACTGCATCAATTGATCATTTCCTATGATCCAATAAAATTCATGTTCCGGATATGTTTCAATCAATTTCTTTAGCGTATCATACGTGTAACTTTTACCTGCTCTTTCAAGTTCAAGTGTACAAACTTTAAATTTCGGGTTTTTCTTAACCACCAAATCAATCATAGCTAAACGCTCTTGATCCAATGTCAGATCATGATCTTTTAAAGGCGTACTAGAGGTTGGCATAAACCATACTTCATCTACACCTAATCCCTGCAAAGACTGATTGGCCATTTGAATATGCCCATCATGTATAGGATCAAAAGAACCTCCTACAATGGCAATTCTCATTTTTTAAGCCCCAATTTATTTTCTTTACTTCTTCTATACAACAAGAAAGTATGTCCTACAATATGAACCACTTCACTACCTGTTGCACTTGCACACTCAATAGCTGCCTCACGCACATCGACTGGACATGTCTTTAATAAATTACATTTTACTAATTCATGTGCCTCCAATGAATCGGATAAAGTATCCATTAAATTATCACTTAAACCATCTTTTCCAATTTGGAATAACGATCTATACTCCATTCCTAATTTTCTTAAATATTTTTTATTTTGACTCGTTAACATTAAATCATCGCCTTTCTAAACGTTACCTGAATACCTTTATGTACTTTTACATATACATCTTTTACTTGTCCACTAATACAGAACCATCCAATACCATGAATACAAACATCCATCTTTTCTCCCTCAAGTTTAGGAGCATGGAACGTATGCATCGTTAATAAGGATGTATCTACACATGGCACTAACATACCATTTAAATGTTTTTGCCACAACGCATCCGCATTGCTTAATTTTCCTCTATGAATCGATAAAGAACGAGAGAAATATCCAACTACTGTTGCCTTCCCACTCACTACCACATCAAGTCTTGCAAGTCCTGCCGCCGCAAAGGACTGATCCTCAAAGATTTGCGAAACAAATGGTCGAATTGGTTTTGTTGGAATGACCGTCTTTAAATCTTTAGGTTGTAAATGCGTTAATAAAGAATGCGTATTCTCAATACCGGGCGTATCATAAATTGTATAATCCTCAAAAGGAATTGGAACTAAATCTAATGTAGTCCCTGGATTTTGAGAAGTCGTTAGATCTTTTGTTGCCAATAAATGATTTAATACAGTGGATTTTCCTGCATTGGCAACACCCATAAAAATCACATTTCGATTCTTACGATATTTCAAAATCGCATTCACAATACGTGATGAGTATTCTCTAGATTTATCATTTTCCTTTAATAGATAACCACAAATCACAATATCCTTTACAACAATATTTTCTTCGTGAAGACGATGCTTTACAAAGTTAATGATTTTTTCATCTGTTAAAGTTGTTGGCAAGACATCACGCTTCGTTAATACCATCACAATATCTTTGCCTGGAAGTTTTTGATTCAAGCGCGAAATTAAGTTAGCCTCAAACGCAAATAAATCCACAACCCAGAAAACCACACCATCAATCTTATTGATTTTTTCTAATGTTGCGTTGGATTCAATTCCCTGCTGCATATTGATTGTCACATCGCCATAATGACGAATGCGATAACATCTTTGACAATAAGAAGCATCTAAAGTAGGAACATAGCCTAATGCATTTTCATCTTCGTTTTGTAGTAAAACACCACAACCCTTACAATATTTAGTCATCAAAGTCACCTCGCTTCAATAATTTTTTCTTTTCTAAATAACCATATATTAATTCTTCAAAGAAACGAAATACTTTTGTGATATTTCGATCCTTTATCGCAATAGGAGCCGTTAAAATTGTATAAAGCCCCCAAATATTTCCACCCAATATATCTGTATACATTTGATCACCTAATATCGCAATCTGATTTGCCTTTAGGCCATGGTCTCTCATTGCTTTTTTAAAACAAAACGGAAATGGTTTACACGAAAATGGATATGTATTTGAAACTGGAAGATGCTTACCAAAATTCTTACCTCTAGAACTTGGTGAATTTGAACATAGTGCAACCTCAATTCCATTCATTTTTAATTTATTTATAAAATCAATCACATCCTGATTTGGACATTCTTCATCATACGCCACAAGCGTATTGTCAATATCACAAAGAAGTAATTGAATTCCCATTTCATGAAGTTTTTGAATGTTCAAAGTTTTAAAACTTTGAACATAATAATCCGGAGCAAATATATTCATTTAAAACTCCCCTTTGGCAAAGTATTCAATCAAATGCTCGGCACTACGAATACCATCAATAGCACTTGTCATAATGCCACCTGCATAGCCACTACCTTCACCGCTTGGATAGATACCTTGAATATTCGAAACATAAGATTCTTTATCACGAACTAAACGCACGCTGCTACTACTTCTTGATTCTACAGCACTTAATATGGCTCCACCAGAAACAAAGCCAGGCACTTTCTTTTCAAAATGCTCTAACGCCTCATGCAAGGCTAGATTGACTTCTTTAGAGAATAAATCGTTCAAATCACAAAATGTTGTACCAATCGAATAGGTTGGTAATACGGATTCAAATTGATTTGATATTTTATTTTCTAAATAATCCTTCGCAAGTTGTACGCATGCCTTATAATCGCGTCCCATTTTAAAAGCTTTCTTTTCCAAGTCTTCCTGATATTTTAACCCGGCAAACAACTCATTACCATAATCCGAATCATTGATTTGCACAAGCAATGCACTATTGGCATTTTCTCCACTACGACTCGCATAAGACATTCCGTTCACAACCAATTGATCTTTTTGGCAAGAACTTGGAATAACATAGCCACCTGGACACATACAGAATGTATATACACCTTTTGAATTGGATGCCGTATACGTCAATTGATAACGGGCTGGAATCAATCTTTCATCTTGACTATATTCATGAAGCATAGCCTCATTGATATATTTTTGTTTATGTTCAATACGAACGCCAACCGCAAACGGTTTATTTTCGACATGAATACCATGTTGATGAAGCATTAAAATGGTATCACTTGCACTATGTCCAGTCGCAAGAATTAAAGCATTACAATCTACCCATTGTTGATTGAAATAGATTTGTTTCAAAGTACCATTTTCCACTTTAATATCTTCTAACTTTGTATCAAAACAGAAAGTTCCTCCCAAACGTTTAATTTCTTCACGACAATTTCGAATAATCGACAAGAAGGCATCTGTACCAATATGAGGATGCTGGTCAATTAAAATATCCGGCTTTGCCCCAAAAGAAACAAGTTCCTCTAATACTTTACGACATAATGAATCTTTCGATCTTGTCGTTAACTTTCCATCACTAAAAGCACCCGCGCCACCTTCGCCAAATTGAACATTGCATTCTTCATCCAATTGTCCATTTTCCCAAAAAGTTTCTACTTTTTGTTTACGAACATCTACTTTTGATCCTCTTTCTAAAACAATCGGTTTATAGCCAGATTGTGCAAGAATCAGAGCTGCAAACATACCTGCAGGACCAAACCCAACAACAACGGGTCTAGCCAATAATGCATGTTTTCCACTCATTACTGGATGATACGTTTCATCGGGTGTTAGAGAAACGTCTTTTAGCTTTAAAAGCTTCTTTTCATTTTTAACTTTACAATCTACGACATACGAAAATAAGACCTTCTGGTGACGTGCGTCCACACTTTTTCTATGTACGTGCCACTGCAAAAGGTCTTCTTTACGGATTCGCAGTTTTTTTAAGATTTGTGCCTCAATTTCATTTTCATTAGCACATTTCACCTGAAATAATCGAATCATAAGCTTACAGTAATTTTTTTAAAATCGGATATTGATCCTGATAACGCGTCACAAAACCTGCCAAACATTGTGCACATGCCAAAGTTAAGAAATAAACAACTAAATGTGCATGTGGCATCAATGCCAAAAAGATTTTGGCAAACAAAATATGTGAAGTATAAATCATCAATGAATCATGACGTAAAATCGTAAACATTTTACGGTATGGAATATTGATTTTTAATAAATAATTCACTAAGAAATAAATAGCGGGAACTAAACAAATATACATACTTGTTAAATCTCTTAAAATACCGAAATGACGATATAAAGATACTTCCGCAAAGAATAATACAAAACTAATCAAGAAACCAATCAAGCTAACCTTTTTAGGCAAGCGACGCGTTCTTGAAAGTAATAAGCCAATCGCAATAAACATAGGACCAAAGAAAATTCCATTTCTTGCGGTTGACAATGTTTTTGTAAAGAAACCAAAGAAGAAGGATACACCTGGAATACTTTCCCAAATTGGTGTATATACATTAATCAAGTAACCTACAAAATATAATATAAGCGTAATCAACAATGTGAAATTCAAGCCTTTTTTCTTATACAAACAATACACAATTATGTCCGCTAACATTAAGGCTGGTAAAAACCACAAATGATAATAACTTCCATTCAAGAAAAAATCTCTTACATATGTAAATAAATACTTAATATGGAAACCCGTGTGCGTATAATCAAAAATCGTATATGGCAAATAAATAATTGTCCAAATCAAATAAATTCGAAATAAACGAATCAATGCCTTCTTTAAACGAGTCTCATTTAAATCTTCATTTTCTGAATCATAATTTCTAAAAAAGAAGAATCCACTTGTCGTAAAAAAGAATGGAACCGCCAAACGACATACAGTATGAATAAAGTACGTATTAAATGTTTCAGAAATTTCTAAAAAAGGAAATGTATGAATACATACAACTAATAAAGCCGAAACATAACGTGCAATATCTATCGATGCATACTGTCTTTTCATGAGCGCACCTTTAATCTAGGTACACGCGAAGAAATCGAAGTTAGTGTCTCGTTGTTGATAGTCTTAGCCGTACGACTAATTTGATCAACAGTAACGACTTCATTTCCTTGATGACCTACGATACACACTACATCGCCCTCTTTTACATCATCTACATCTGTAACATCAATCATACATTGATCCATACATAAGTTTCCAATCAATTTACATCTTTGGCCATGTACTAACACTTCAAATCCCTGATTCGATAAAAGACGTGGTAAACCATCCGCATATCCAATACTCATTGTCGCAACTTTTGTTGGTTTTTCAGCCACAAAATGACGACCATAACTTACACTTTGTCCAGAATATATCCATTTCACCAAACTAACATTGGCATACATAGACATAATTGGAATAAAGTCTGGATTTGTTTGAATTGGAATTTGATCATCACTCGTCACACCCATATAAAGTAGACCCGGTCTACAATATTCATATTCCAACTCTGGATAGTTTAAAATTCCATAACTATTTTGAAGATGACGAATACCTGGATCAATACCTTGAGATTTCAACAAATCAACAACTTCATCAAACAATTGAATTTGTTTGGTCGTAAACGATTTACAATTCTCATCCAAACAATCACTCACAGGAAAATGCGAGAAAATGCCTTCTACACATAGATTTTCCATACGATACTCTTCATAAATATCTTCTATATGTTTATCTTGTTCTTGATAAACAATTCCCGTTCTGCACATACCTGTATCTACTTTACAATGACAACGAATCTTTACATTGTTTTCCTTGGCATACGCATTTAATTCTCTTGCATATTCAATAGAAATCAAAGATTGAACAATATTTTGTTCATGAAGATAGTGAAAATGCATACTAGGTGTATATCCTAATATTAGGATATTATCTTGAATTCCTGCATTTCTTAAGTTCAAAGCCTCATCCACACTCGAAACGCCAAAATAATCCACTCCACATTTTTGTAAAGCCTTAGCACATGCGACATCACCCAAACCATACGCATTGGCTTTGACGATACCCATAATTTTTGTTTTCTTTACGAGCTTTCTAACTTCTTCTACATTATGCGCAATCGCATCATAGTCGATTTCTGTCCAAGCCCGACTATAAGCTTCTAACATGCTCCAATAGTCCTTTGCATAGCTAATTCAATTAGCTTATCAATTAAATCCGCAAATTCAATTCCAGCTTCTTTCATCATAGAAGGATAACGAGAAGTAGCCGTTAATCCTGGAATTGTATTCAATTCATTTAAAATCACTTCTTTATCTTCTGTCACAAACATATCTACTCGTGCCATACCACAGCAGTTCATCGCAATATAGGTTCTACGAGCTAATTCTTGTGCTTCTTTAAATGTTTTTTCATCAATACGAGCCGGACAATAAATAGCTGCCCCCTTCATCTCATACTTACCTTCAAAATCAAAGAATCCACCATTAATTTCAATTTCATCCACTGATCCTGTAAAGATTTCTTCATTTCCCATAACAGCACAACCAATCTCAAAGCCCTTAATTACTTTTTCAACTAAGATCTTACCGCGACCATCATAGAAGAAAGCATCTTTACATGCACTTTCAAATTCTTCTTTATCATTCACAAAATGAACCCCATAGCTACTTCCTGCATTGCATGGCTTAACAATCCATGGTAATGGAATCTCTTCTTGAATCTGTTCGAATGTAGGATTTTCTCGATTTGCGTATAAACAAATATAATCTGCACACGGAATATTTGCTTCCTTACAAAGAATATGCATGATTTCTTTGTCCATTGACATAGCACTTGACATTACATCACAGCCTACATAATGAATATTCATCAATTCAAGCAATCCTTGAATCAATCCATCTTCTCCATTTTTTCCATGTAGTACTGGGAACACACAATCCAATTCAATCACTTTGTTTGAACCATCCAAAGGCATGATTCCACCATTTACCCATGCACAAGATACACAAGTTTCTTCACTTTGCCATGTATCATGTTCAATCGAATCCACATCTCCATTATATAAATAGAAATGTCCATTTTTATTAATTCCAATTAAAGTCATATCATAATTATCAGCATGAATCTGACGTAAAAAAGAAGCGACAGAATGCAATGAAACAGAGTATTCACTACTTTGTCCTCCAAATATGACACCTAAACGTAATTTACTCATTGTTTTTTCCCCCTAAATGCATCTACTAACGTATCCATTTTCATAGCTCTTGAACCCTTGATCAAAACAATACAATCTTGATCTAACAAAGGTTTAACAGCTTCATATATCTCATCTTTTGTTTCATACCACTTTCCATTAAAACCATCACTTGTTTCTTTAGAAAGAGGTCCCGTACAATATAGTTCGTCTACACCTTTTTGTTTAGCGTATTCGCCCACATCAAAGTGCAATTGTTTTTCTTCACTTCCAAGATCTAACATATCCGATAAAATGGCGATATGTTTTTGCGCAGGCAATTCCATCAATGTATCGATAGCTGCCTTTGCGCTTTCTGGATTTGATTTATACGTATCATCTAAAATATACGCATTTGAAACTGGAATTAGCTGTGTACGCATCTTTGTCATTTCTAAATCAGCCAATCCTTTTAAAATAGATTCCTCTTTTAATTGACAAGCCTTTGCGATAAAAATACACGGTAATGCGTTCATAGCCTGAAAATCACCAAATGCACGTAAATGAACAGGTGCATCTAGAATATTGCAGTTAAAAACAATTCCTTCTTTATCATATTTAATATCACTTGTGATAGAAACATCTCCACCTTGACCAAAAGATACGATTTTCTTATTTTCTGTATTCAAAGTCGAAAGAACCTGTTTTATTTCTTCACTTTCATGATTATAAAGGAATAAGCCATTTTCTTTTAATCCCTCTAAAATTTCACATTTTGCCTGAGCAATCTGAAGTCTACCGCCCAAATTTTCCATGTGAGCTGAACCTACAGAAGTAATCACAGAAATATCTGGCTGTGCAATTGAAGTCAACTGCGTAATTTCGCCTTTGTTTTCCATACCCATTTCTAAAATTGCTACTTCAATATCTTCATCAAAGTCAAAAATAGTTAATGGAAGACCAATTTCACTGTTACGATTTCCCTGTGTTTTTTGTGTTTTTTTCTCTTGTGAGAAAATACTATATAACATATCTTTACAACTAGTTTTTCCGTTAGAACCCGTTACACCAATTACTAATGGACGTAACTCATCTAAATACGCTTTCGCAAGATCTTGCATAGCTTTAAGCGTGTCATCAACTAAAATAACTGGAAAATCCGGATATGGAAGATGATCCTTTTGCCACAAACTAATCAAAGCACCATCTTCAATTGTTTGTTTGGCAAATACATGTCCATCTACCCTTTGACCAATAATTGGTACATATAAAACATCTTTTGTCACCTGTCGTGAATCAATCACAACACCATGTATTTTTCTTGTATCATCAATATCACCATGCACATTTGCATGCATCATATTTGTTATTTCCTGAATGGTTTTTACAATCATCTCAAAACCTCCGCTTAGTTTACATTATAGCATAAAACTAGTTCTCAATATTTATAATTCATGAAAAATCCAAATTTTCCCATTTTTGACACTCGCAAGCACTATCAATTTTGTAAAATGAGTCAAAAAAAACAAAAAAGTGGGGTGAAAATACTACTTTTGTGTTAAATCACATATTTTCCCACACTTTTCACATTTTGTTTGACACAACTTATGGTATACTTCTATACAAGCAAGGAGTTTGAAGACCTTGCCGGTATGAAATCAGTAAATGGTATTCATACTATTTTCTATCCCCTTATTGAAAAGCCAGACACCCCCTTAGTCTGGCTTTTCATTTTATCTAAAACGATGTATTATTTTTAATAAGGAGGACGTATACTTATGTGTATTTTTTGTATGATCGCTAATGGTGAAATTCCAAGCAATAAAATCTATGAAGACGAAAGTGTTATCGCTTTTCTAGACATCAACCCTACTTCTTATGGACATACACTTGTTGTCCCAAAAGAACACTGTGATTCTTTTTTAGATTGTCCAGATGAAACACGCAACCATGTATTTGAAGTTGCTAGTAAGCTTGCCAACAAATTGGAACAAACTCTACATTGTGATGGCATCAACATTTTAAGTAATGTGCATGAAGCTGCAGGACAAAGTGTTAACCATTTCCACGTTCATTTGATTCCACGTTATAAAGATAACGATAGTGTTACCATTGAATTTCATGAAATTGAAAAACCAGATTTTGAAGAATTAATGAATAAACTAAAATAAAGAAGTCAATTTGATTTGACTTCTTTATTTATTTGTTCAATTTGATATTTTAATGAATATACACGATTTACATATCCACTAAAATCTTTACCATTCCATTCATCTTGCGTTAAATACGCCTTTTCTCCATAAATATTATGCGTATCTATCGAATCTGAATCATTAATATTTGGAATACATACCATGTAATATAAAATTTCTGAGGCATAATTCATTTGTACAATATATACAAATCGATCACTATTATTTTTTTGATTCGATTTTAAATAAGCCGAATAGACAATCTTCATTTTATCAAGTCCAGGCGCCTTATCTTCTTTACCGTCTATAGTATATATAGATTCTTGATTATCTTTTACATAATCTATAGCTGCATCTTTCCCATCCTGAATCAATGCTTTTGGAATGTCCTCTAATGCACTATAACGATTGGCAAGCCCCTTAACCACCACATCGGTTTCAACACTTTTTGGCTGATAATGATATTGATTGGCTAAAGCCTCATCATACGTTGCCGTTACATGAATTGTATCTCCATTTGATAAATCTGTATTCGGACTGACTTCATATTGAACAGAGTTCAAAAAATCCTGTGTTCTTTGATTTAGATCTCCCTGTTTAGCACTTACCGTCACACTCGCGTTTCCATTTTCTCCAACATACGTATATTGCGCATTTGCCATAATATCAATTTCAACATTACGCAAAAAGAAGAAGTAAGCAATCAAAACAAGAATGCATATCATACTTAATAAGCACATAAAATATATAGCTTTATTCTCTATCTTCTGTTTATCCATCGTAAAACTCCTAATCAAAATACTGTGCACTTTCAATAGCCCTTGAAATATACAACAACAAATCCACATCCACTTGATCTTGTATGATTTCTTTCGCATCATGAATACACGTTTCCATCATGGCCTGGTCTTTTTCAAAATCACCAAACACAAGACAAAGCATACCACTTTGTCTTATCCCTAAAATATCACCTGGGCCGCGCATATGCAAATCATAATTGGATACTTCAAAGCCATCCTTTAATTTTTCCATCTTTTTTAAGCGTTCAATAGCCTGAGGATCACTCGATGCCGACAACAAGAAACAATACCCCTGTTTTTTATCACGTGCCACACGTCCTCTAAGCTGATGCAAAGTACTTAAGCCAAAACGATGCGCATCATAAATGACCATCACACTCGCATTGGCCACATCAATTCCAACTTCAATAACTGTTGTAGAAACAAGGATATCCAATTCATGTTTAGAGAACTTCTCCATCGTTTCTTCCTTTTCCTGACTTGTCATTTTTCCATGAAGCAAGCCAATACGTATATCTTTTAATGTCTTTGTCATGCCTTCATAAATTTCAAATACATTACGCATTTTAAATTCATCATTCTCTTCAATGGCAGGACACACGACATAACATTGTCTTCCTTCTTGAATAAATTTCAATACATCTTTTAAAACTGGCGACATACTTGAAGTTTTAAAATACTTTGTGACAACACTCTTTCTTCCTTTAGGCATTGTATGAATCGAACTAATATCCATATCTCCATATAAGAAATGCGCATACGTTCTAGGAATCGGTGTAGCTGACATCATTAGAAAATCAACACACTTGCCTTTTTCTAATAAAGATCTCCTTTGTTTCACGCCAAAACGCTGTTGCTCATCCGCAATTACAAGGCCTAATTTATTAAAAATAACATTTTCTTGAAATAAAGCATGTGTCCCTACCACATTTAATATTTCTCCATTCTCAAGTTTCGTTAAAACTTCTTTCTTTTCCTTAGCCGGTAAACTCGAAACATATAAAGTCGCATCTAAACCTAATTTATGCATATTATCTACATGTTGGCGAGCTAAGATTTCGGTTGGTGCCAACAAAGCCGATTGATACCCAGCTAGCTGATTGGCATACATGCTAATTTGAGCAACAATTGTCTTACCACATCCAACATCTCCTTGAACAAGGCGAAACATGACATTTGTGCTCTTTAAATCATATAGAATATCGTCAATACTAGAAAGCTGATCCTTCGTTAACTCAAAAGGAAGATCTGAAATCCATTTCTTTACTGTTGCCATAGAAAATTTCTTAGCTTTTTTAATTTCCTTCTTTTCATGCATCGACTGCATTACGCATTGAAAACATAGAAACTCTTCATACTTCAATGTACGAATTGCGGCATGCAGCTGCTTTTCATTCTCTGGAAAATGAATCCATTTATAAGCCGTAGATATATCTAACAACTTATACTTTTCAATATACCTTTGTGGTACTCTTTGAGGCAAAACATCCACATATTTAAGGGCCTCTTTCATAATGGCCTGTATATCGGATTGCTTCAAACCTTCAATCAATGGATATACTGGATGTAAGCCTAATTGTTGATCTAAAGGTTTAAAATTATAAGTAGAAGCTACCACATTATTATTCCCTTGATATTGTCCATAAATTGTAATCGTCTTGCCAAAACCAAATTGAGATGGCCATGGACGATTGAATAAAGTAATGTTTAATTCTTCATTCCACGACATAACTTTAAACTTAGTCATCGAACGATTCTTAGATAAACGAATCACTCTTGCGGTTGAACAAATCAAGCCTTGGAATACAACATTTTCCTTTTCATTCCATTGTGAATAGGGCAATGTTTGAACCGTATCATACCGCAAAGGATAATATTTCAATAGATCCTCAACCGTTAAGATATTCATCTTTACTAAAAGACCAAGTCTTCGACTGGTAATTTTCAATTCATTAATCTGCATCTAAAAGACTTCCTACATAAGAAACATAATTCAATTCAAGAATGCAATAGAAAAAGCCCATTAAAAAATTCACAAACAAATAAGTAAACATAGCTGCAAGACTCGACTTAAAGCTAACTCCCAAGAATAAATACATCATCCAAGATATCATAGGATTACCCATATACATAGATCCAACTAAAATACTTTGGGCATTAAAGCCTTGTGCTGCACTAAATAAACCTCCAGACATTGTATCAAACACAACAATACAGATTAGTAATGTACAATACCAGTTCAACATGGATTTCTGGTGTTTTTTTAGTGCAAAAGGAATAAATTCCTTTAAGTTTTTATCGTGAATCAATCCATAATAGAAAATCAACTGGAATGGCACCATCATAACTAAGCAGAATGCACTAATAAGTTGTAACACTAACATTAAGCTTGTATTATTTGCGCAAACATTCACTAGATTTGTAAGAATTCCACTCACAATTAAAATATAAATACCTTGTAGCACTAACACTTTCAAAATTGCAGATGCGCAAAAATTTTGTTTCTTCCATATCTTTGTGCAAATAAAATAGAAACCTAAACTTGATAATAAGCTTAATACGACTTCTAGACTTTGTCTAAGATATACATTCATACCTGAGGCACTCATCATTAAATAGGCAATATTATAGACAAAGCATAAGATCAAAGTTAATACGATTGTTTTATATATACTTCTAAAATGTAGTTTTGACATTATTTTTTTCATGCAAAAATCTCCTTTTTTGGTAAGATACAATTATTCTAGTCCTTTGTCCAAATACAAATTCATTCAAATGACCAGAAACACATCCACAAATATGTATCTGTGCTATAATATTAACAAATTTATGGAGGAAATGTATATGAATTCAAAAATTAAACGAATTATTGACTTCTCAACTGCCTTTGGACCAAGTGGCATGGAAGATGAAGTATCTAAATTGGCCATGGAAGATGTCAAGGATATTTGTGAAGTTCATGATGATACAATGCGTAATACGTATATGCGCTTTAAACAAGACAAAGAACATGAAACAACGATTCTTTTAGATGCACATGCCGATGAAGTTGGTTTTATTGTGCAAGCCATCAAGCCAAATGGTACAATTCGCTTTTTACCATTAGGTGGATGGGATCCAAAAAACATTGTATCTGGCGAAGTCTGGATTCTTAATGATAAAGGTGAAAAGATTTCGGGTATTGTCGCAAGTCAACCGGTTCATTTCTTATCTGAAGAAAAGCGTAATGGAAAAGTAGATTTTGATGATTTAGTAATCGATGTAGGCGCAACAAGTGCTCAAGAAGTAAAAGAAGAATTTCATATATCTGTAGGTAACTTCATGTGTCCTGCAGTTACATGTAAATATGATGAAGCACATAAGATTTTCTTAGGAAAAGCCTTTGATTGTCGTATAGGCTGTGCAGCCGTAATGGATGTACTACACCAATTAAAAGATGTAAGCCACAACATTGAAGCCACATTAACAACACAAGAAGAAGTCGGCGAAAGAGGCATGGACACAGCAATCAAAAACTTAAATCCTAACATTGCGATTTGTTTTGAAGGATGCCCAAGTGATGATACATTTGAACAAGACTACATGATTCAATCTGCCTTGAAAAAAGGTCCAATGTTACGTTGGTTTGACCGTTCTTATATCACAAGCCCTCGTTTTATGCGTTATGCGATTGATTTGGCTCATGAAAAAAATATTCCTGTACAGGAAAGTGTAAGAAAAGGTGGCGGAACCAATGCAGGAATTACTCACCGCTATAACATTCCAACCATCATTATCGGTATTCCCGTTCGTTTTGCACACGCTTCCTTTGGAATCTGTTCTGAAGAAGATTATGATAATGCTGTAAAACTTGCGGTTGAAATCATCACAAATATCGATGCTCAAACTATTCGAGGATTCTAGTATGGAAAAAATCGCCGTCGTAACGGATACAGGTTCCAATCTATCTTTTGAACAGGCAAAAGAATTGGGTATTTACCTGCTTCCCTTACAAATCACAATTGACGAAACAACATACCAAGATACATTAGAAATTTCAACACAAGATATTTATAAAGAATTAGCCAAGGGAAAAATGCCAAAAACAAGCATGGCAACCTATCAAAAAATCTATGATTTATTTGAAGAACTAAAAAAAGAATACGATACTGTATTTGCGATTCCATTGACAAATGGATTATCCACAAACGCTTCAACCATGCAAAGTATTGCACGAGAATTAGAAATGAATGTCCATGTGATTGATATGTATTCAACTTGTGAATTAGAAAAACATGTTGCGATTTGGATCAAGAAATTAGTCGACGCAAACAAATCATCTGAAGAAATATTAGAGATTATTCGACCTGCCATCGATGAATCCAACTCATTAATCTTAGTCAAGGATTTACAACACCTAAAACGCGGTGGAAGATTAACCCCAATGGCTGCAACTCTTGCAGGTTTGTTAAAGATTTATCCTATCTTGCACATAAATAAAAACACAGAAGGTAGAATTGATGTTTTAAATAAAGTTCGTACAGAAAAAAGAGCTGACGCCTATGCGATTGATAAAGTCATGGATGATATTGACATAGAACATACAAATATCTATATTATTCACTCAGATTTTTTAGAGGGTGCCTACCATTTTAAAAAATGTTTTATCGAAAAGGGTGTACCTGAAGAAAATATTCATATAAACTATATTAGTTCCGTAATCGCCGTACATACTGGTCTTGGTTGTATCGCATTACAATATATAAGAAAGGAAAGCTAAAAACATGGAAACCAAAAATATTTTAATCACAATGAAAAACGGAGATCAAATCAAAGCTGAGTTATATCCAGAGATTGCTCCTGAAACTGTTGAAAACTTTTTGAATCTAATCGAAAAAAAATTCTATAATGGATTAACTTTCCACCGTGTTATTAAAGGATTTATGATTCAAGGTGGATGCCCAATTGGAAACGGAACTGGTGGCCCAGGTTATACAATTCATGGAGAATTCGCTTCAAATGGATTTAAAAACGATTTAAAACACACTCGTGGTGTTTTATCTATGGCTCGTGCTATGGATCCAAATAGTGCAGGAAGTCAATTCTTCATTATGCACCAGGATGCACCTCATTTAGATGGTGAATATGCTGCGTTTGGTAAAGTTATTGAAGGTATGGAAAATGTAGATAAAATCGCAAAGACACCTACTACTTTCAATGATCGTCCAAGAAATCCTCAAGTGATTGATACAATCACAATTGTTGACTAATGACGTTGCAACAATTGCGCTACGTGATCCAGGTCGTTGAATCTGGATCTTTTAATTCCGCAGCCAAAGCCTTATTTATTTCACAACCATCTCTTTCGAAATCCATTCATGATTTAGAAGAAGAAATGTCCATCTGTTTATTTGTTCGAACAAATAAAGGTATTCTTCTCTCTGAACAAGGAGAAAAATTTCTAGGCTATGCTAGACAAGTCATAGAACAAGCTAACTTACTTGAAGAACAATATAAAAACACATTCCCTGCAAGAACTGTATTTGCGATTTCAAGTCAACACTATGCCTTTGTGGTAAATGCGTTTGTCGCCTTAGTCAAAGAATACAATCAAAGTGAATATGAATTTTCTTTAAGAGAACAAAGAACATATGATATTATCGAAGATGTAAAGAACCATCGAAGCCAATTAGGCATTCTTTATCTTTCCCATTTCAATCGTGAAGTCATTCAAAGTATCTTAAAGAAAGAACATCTTACGTTCACCAAATTATTTGAAGCCAAACCCCATGTGTTTGTTTCTAAGACAAATCCTTTATCCAATAAAAAAATAGTGAAAATGGAAGATTTAGAGAACTATCCCCGTCTAACTTATGAACAAGGAATCAATAATTCCTTTTACTTTTCCGAAGAATTACACAGTACTCAGCCATCTAAAAAGAGTATTGTTGTTTCAGATCGTGCCACATTATTCAACTTATTGATTGGACTAAACGGATATACGATTTCTTCTGGTATCTTAAGCACGGATTTAAATGGAGACAACATTGTATCCATTCCACTTGATAGTGATGAAGTTATGGAAATAGGCTATATTAGTGATGGAGTTTTATCCAACATGTCAAAAAACTATCTAAATCATCTAATTCAATACATTGAAAAGACCAAGTGAAATTGGTCTTTTATTATAGTTTTTAGCTATAACAAACTAAAGAATATTTCAATTATTCTATATACTATAAATATGATAGACTTAACACACACGAAAGTTGAGGAATTTATTATGACAGTTCAAACACCTTATAGATATGATGTAGTTGGAAGTTTTTTAAGACCTGCAAAACTAAAACAAGCTCGTAAAGATTATGAGTCTAAAAAAATTTCAAGAGAAGAATTGACCCAAATCGAAGATGAGTGCATTACAGATTTAGTTCAAAAAGAAAAGGCAGCCGGCCTACACGTCATCACAGATGGTGAATTCAGACGTGCTACATGGCACTTAGACTTTATGTGGGGATTTGATGGCGTATCTCATACACCAACGAAAACAGGCCTTCCCTTCCATGGAGAAGCCGCTATGATTGATGATACATATATCACTGGAAAAGTTGGTGTGAGTGGTACACATCCTTTTGTAGAGCATTTCAAGTTTTTAACTCAATTCGAAGACGAAAATACAATTGCCAAACAAACCATTCCTGCTCCAGCACAATTTTTGGAACAAATGATTCTTCCTTTTGCACTAGAAAACACTAAAAAATATTATGAAGATACAGAAGAATTGGTTCAAGACATTGCGAAAGGATATAAAGTTGTCATTCAACAATTATATGATGCAGGATGTCGATGCATTCAATTCGATGATTGTTCATGGGGTATGTTGGTGGATGAAAAAGCGCCATTATTCTTCCAAACAGATCAAGAAGGTTTATTAAAAGTTCAAGAATTATTCTTGCGTATCAACAATCTTGCGATTGAAGGAAAACCTGAAGATCTTACAATTAACACACACGTATGTCGTGGTAACTTCCACTCTACATATGCATCTAGTGGTGCATATGATGCTGTCGCAAAAACATTATTTGCGAAAGAAAATGTGCATGCCTATTTCTTAGAATTTGATGATGCTCGTTCTGGTGGTTTTGAGCCATTAAAAGAGGTTACACCCGATAAAAAAGTCGTACTTGGTTTGGTTACGACAAAATCAGCCAAATTAGAAGACAAAGAAACTGTAATTGCCCGTATTAAAGAAGCAAGCCAATATGTCCCTTTAGAAAATTTGTGTCTAAGTCCACAATGTGGTTTCGCCTCATGTGAAATTGGAAACAAATTAACTGAAGAGCAACAGTGGGCTAAAGTAAAATTGGTTAAAGAAATTGCCGAAGAAGTATGGGGATAGAAAAAAGTTTGGATTAATTTCCAAACTTTTTCTTTTTGTGATTTATTTTTTTTAAAATTATTTTTACCCAATTTGATACAAGCGTTAGTATAAAAGGAATCAGACATACATTTAAAATCACATAGATAATTTCATACCATTGTAAGTGAACAATATAGAAAAAGTTCTTACATAAAATGATTGAACCGGCAAATATTACTGACATGATTGTAACCAATATTTTTCTTAGCATTGTCATTGGCACACATACTCGTGTCAACACCATAAGTGCATTGACTCCGGCAAGAATTGTACACATTGTTGAATATTCATTAGGTGAAATATAAACAAAATGGCCTAAGATTGAAACACCAATTACACTACAAATTACACATATGGCTCCTGGCAATGCTTTAGATATGACATTTCTTAAGAAATTTCCTTTTACAATATTTCCGTTTGGTTCAAGCGTTAATATAAAGCTAGGAATTCCAGTTGCCAAGGCAGAAATCAAAGTCAATTGAATAGGTTTAAACGGATAGTTTTTTAAACATACAAGTGTTAATAAAGAAAGTGCAATTGAGAAGATTGTCTTCACCAAAAATAAAGAGGCTGTTCTTTGAATGTTATTAATAACACAACGTCCTTGATATAAAATAACAGGTAATGTATTCATTTGGTTTTCTAATAAAACTAGGCTCGCCACACTTTTACATGCTTGTGAACCCGAACCCATCGCAATAGAACAATCCGCTTCCTTTAATGCCATAACATCATTTACACCATCACCCGTCATTGCGACAGTTTTATTTCTTCTTTTTAAAGCTAACACAAGTTCCTTTTTTTGTTCTGGAGTAACACGTCCAAAAATCGAATACGAATCTACAACCATTTCTACATCCTTTATAGTAGACATATCAATACTTTTTGATGTAAAACCTGCTTTTTTAGCTAAAGCTTCCACTGTTCTAGGATCATCTCCTGAAATAATTTTTATATCCACGCCTTGTTTTTTAAAGAAATTTAAAGTATCTTTGGCATCTGGCCTTAATTCATCACGAAGGCAAATATAAGCCAAAACAGCATTATCTTTCATCAAAACTACTACACGCATAGCTTGAGACGTATAGTCTTCAATATGTTTTTCTACATCCAAATCTATTTCTTTGGCAATATATGAATACGCTCCTAATTTATATTCTCCATCTTCAAATGTCACGCTCGAATATTTTCTTTGACTTGAAAACGGCAAATAGGATACAACTTTCTTATAATTTCTTGTCTTAAAATAGTTTCTTATCGCTATAGCTGTCGCATTGTCATCTGGTAAAGCCTGCATCATATCGCCTAGAATTCCGTCGACATTTTCAATTTCTTCAACATGACAAACACTTAGTTTTCCTTGAGTCAATGTACCGGTCTTATCTAAACATAGTGTATCTGTCCTAGCTAAGGTTTCAATACAATATAGTTCCTGTACTAAAACCTTTTGTTTACCAAGCTTATAAGCACTGATTGCCAATGCAACACTAGTTAAAAAGACAAGTCCTTCGGGAATCATGCCTACAACGGCAGCCACAGTATTTAAGGTTGCGGTTGTATAATTTGTTTTAATAAGCTGCTTAATGAACAAAACACATCCCAATGGAATTAAAATATATGTACACCATTTTATAATCCAATCAATTGAATCTCTTAACTGACTCGGATAACGTTTAAAACGCTTAGCATGTTTTAAAATCGAATACGCATATGTATCTTGTCCTACTTTGTCTACGTGCATCCAACATTTTCCTGAAATCACAAAGCTTCCACTAAGCAGTGAAGAATTTTCTTGTTTATATACCGCATCACTTTCACCCGTCAACATGGATTCATCGCATTCAATATTTCCAGATATAATATGACCATCAAAACTGATTTCATCGCCAGCATATAATACGAGAATATCGTTGACTTTCACTTCTTCAACGCTTAATTCCAGTTCAGTATTATTTCGAATCACATGAATCTTTGTCTGATTTAATAAAGAAAGCTTATCCAACATATGTTTTGAACGAATTTCCTGGAACAATCCAATCACCATATTTAAAATGACCGTAATCATAAAGAGCATATTACGATAAGATCCCGTAAAGAATACAAATATAGCTAGAACAACATTAATTCCATTAAATAAAGTAAACACGTGTTGTTTAATTATTTCTTTATAGCTTTTCGATAAATTATTTGAGTTATGCATATATCTATTGTACTACCTTTTAAAATATGAAATTATTAAGATTCTATTAAAAATGATACGACAATAGCCGTATCATTCAATAGATTCTAGTGGTGTATCCGCAAGCGCAACAGCTTGGGCATAAGATGTAATTGCCAAGTTGGATTCAATAGCTTTTTGTAGGCAGAACATCAATAATCTTGTATCAAATGCCTGCAAGTCTTTATCAAAGTTAATAGCCGGATATTTTGATAAATAATCTAATAATGTATCTACGTTTTCTTTTGTATGTTTTGTAGAAATACCAGTCACAACAACATTTTCTTGTTTAACAGCCTTTAAGCCATTCAATAATGCTACATACGGTTTATCTGGTCTTTGTACAAGCATCACCTTATTTTTAGGGGATGAAGCCAGTCTTAATGTCCATACACTCTTGCAGCTCACAACAATTTGCGTACAATTTTCATCATTCGCAAACAAATCAATTGTTTCTAATAATTTGTCATACGTATCTTCTACTTCTTTACAATCATCAAATACCAACGCTGAATATTCCATCTTTATACCTATCCTTTCAAATCTTCTGGCAAAGTTATTTTTTTATTTGTGAAACTTGATAATACCACCTTTACTCTCACCTTAGAAAACCACTCTACAAGCTGAGCATCGTCTGTTGCCTGCACTTGTTTATTCCTTGCAAGTTGGTGACACTCCTTAATTAAATCCGTTTTAAAACATTGCGGTGTCTGTGCATGATATACAAGCTTTCTTTCTAATGATTCCTTTACATAACCATCCACAACAATCTTTGTCGTATCCACACTAGGTACCATTAATAAACAGGCATCCTCTGTTTCTAAAGAATGTTTCAAATCTAAAATCCACTTTTTTTCAACAAAAGGTCTAGCCCCATCATGAATCATAACATAATCTTGATCTACGATTTGTAATCCGTTGTATACACTATCTTGTCGTGTTTGTCCTCCTGTTACAACTTGGATTCGAGAATCATATAAATAGTTTTCAGTAACATAGTCCTTTTCATAATCCGCACAAACTAAAACGACCTGTTTACAATCTTCATCTGATAAAAAAACAGACAGACTCTTATTCAGTACAGTTTGTCCATTTTCAAAAGTATAAAATACTTTATTATAATCTAAATTCGTTCGACTGCCTCTTCCAGCAGCTAAAACAATCACACTATAGTTCATGGATTCATTATATCAAATTTTCTTAACAATTGATAAAAAAATTGGAAGATTAAACTTCCAATTCAATTACCTCTTGTTCTTTCAAAGATTTTTTCATATCAATAAGCCTTTGGTTTCTTGAACCACGAAATGCCAATGTGATATCTTTTTCTTCTTCTTTAAATGGACCATCCACTAAAACATCCAATAACGACAACATTTCATCCGTTACTTCACAATGTTTTCGTCCACCATCCAACAAGTCTTGATCTAAAACAAAGCCTGTAAAAGACCAAATATTCTTTTCTGGTAATTCTTCACGAACACGACGAAGCAATTTAACTAATTCTCTTTGATTCTCCGGCTCAAAAGGCTCTCCACCAAGTAATGTCAAACCTGAAATATGGCTTGGTTTTAAAGCATCAATAACCTCATCTTCTGTTTCCTTTGTATAAGGCTTACCATAATCAAAGTTCCATGTTTCTGGCTGGAAACAATTTTTACAATGATTTGTACATCCCGATACAAACAGTGTCACACGTACACCTTTGCCATTTGCGATATCATTTTTCTTTATATTACCGTAATACATTAAAAATACCTCCTAAAAAAGAGCTAGAAACTAGCTCTTATAAGTGTAGTACTCTTTCTTTGATTTCTTGTGTTCGTCCTTGATTCCAGAACTGTGTACCGATATATCCACAAGTACGACGAGCCACATTCATTTTTTCTTGGTCACGATTACCACAATTTGGACATTCCCAAACTAATTTATGGTTTTCATCTTCCACAATCTTGATTTCTCCTGTATATCCACATACTTGGCAATAATCTGATTTTGTGTTCAACTCTGCATACATAATATGATTATAAATATGTTTCATAATTGCCAAAACAGCTTCAATGTTATTTTCCATATTTGGAACTTCTACATAGCTAATGGCTCCACCTGGAGAAAGTTTTTGGAACTGTGATTCAAATGTTAATTTAGTAAACGCATCAATTTCTTCTGTTACATGAACATGATAGCTATTTGTGATATAGTTCTTATCCGTTACATGTGGAATAATTCCAAAACGCTCTTGTAGATGTTTAGAGAACTTAAATGTAGTTGACTCCATAGGAGTTCCATATAATGAGAAGTCAATATTTTCTTCTGCCTTCCATTTAGCACAAGCATCATTTAGATACTGCATAACTTTCAATCCAAATGAAGTTCCTGGCTCTTCAGTATGAGGGTGTCCAGTCATATAATATACACATTCACATAATCCAGCATATCCTAAAGAAATTGTAGAATATCCACCAAATAATAATTTGTCGATTGGCTCTCCTTTTTTCAAACGCGCCAATGCACCATTTTGCCATAAAATAGGAGCTACATCACTTGGTGTACCTAATAATCTTTCATGACGACACATCAATGCCTTTTTACACAACGCCAATCTTTCATCCATGATTCTCCAGAATGCTTCTTCATCCTGTTTACTAGAACAAGCTACATCAACTAAGTTCAAAGTAACAACACCTTGGTTGAATCGACCATAGTATTTTGGTTTACCATTTTCATCTAAATATGTAGTTAAGAATGAACGACATCCCATACATGGATAACAATGCCCTTCTCCATTCGCATCTACTTTTAATTCCAACATTTTCTTTTCAGAAATATAATCTGGAACCATACGCTTAGCTGTACATCTAGCCGCTAATTCTGTCAAATACCAATATTTAGAATCTTCTTCAATGTTGTTTTCTTCAAGAACATAAATCAATTTAGGGAAAGCCGGCGTAATCCAGATTCCTTTTTCATTTTTAACTCCCTTGATTCTTTGTTTCAGCATTTCTTCAATAATCATAGCTAAGTCATCACGAGTCTGTCCTTCAGGCACTTCGTTTAAATACATGAAGACAGTCACAAATGGAGCTTGACCATTTGTCGTCATCAATGTGATAACCTGGTATTGAATCATCTGTACACCTTTTTCAATTTCTTTACGAACACGCATTTCTGCCATTTTATTAACTGTATCTTCAGATGAATCTAGATTCAATGATTCTAATTCTTCTTTTACTTCACGACGTGCTTTTTCTCTTGAAACCTGTACAAATGGAGCTAAGTGAGAAAGTGTAATACTTTGCCCTCCATATTGTGAACTAGCAACTTGCGCAATAATTTGTGTAGCTACGTTACATGCTGTAGAGAAACTATGTGGTTTTTCAATCATTGTTTCAGAAATAACTGTACCATTTTGAAGCATGTCCTCTAAATTTACTAAACAACAGTTGTGCATGTGTTGTGCAAAGTAATCTGAATCATGGAAATGAATAATACCTTTTTCATGAGCCTCCATAACATCTTGAGGTAACAAGAAACGTTTTGTGATATCCTTTGAAACTTCTCCAGCCATATAATCACGCTGAACACTGTTTACTAATGGATTTTTATTTGAGTTTTCTTGTTTAACTTCTTCATTATTACGCTCCAACAAAGACATGATCTGTTTATCTGTTGAATTTGCCTTACGAATTAAAGCACGTTCATAACGATATGTGATATAGTTGTGAGCTACCGCAAAACAACGATGTTCCATCAATTCTCCCTCAACCATATCTTGAATTTCTTCCACATTTGGGCTTCTCTTCAAGTTTTCACATTTATCGATAACACTTTGCGTAACAGAATGAATCAATTCATCTGTCATTTGATTGTGCGTTGTAGCTTTATTTGCTTTTTTGATTGCATTTTCAATCTTTGATGCATCAAAAACGACTTCTTCTCCACTTCTTTTAATTACATTCATATTAATCCTCCTAAAAATAGTTGAACCTTCAACTATTTTTCGTATACATCTAGTATACTAATAATTTTTTCTAAAACAAGCCTTTACATTCATACAAAATAATGCTTGACCTTTAAGTAAAGGAAACCGGTTTTTTATTTTTTTAAAGTCCGCTAATTTGTGTAAATATTTTAATTTCCAACCAATTTTGTGCAACCCTCCTATATCATTAAGATAACCCTAATATCAACATTATTAATGTCAATTTAAATAAATTATAATAATTAATGTTAAATTCACATACACTTGATACAATAAAAGAAAGAAATAAAAAGGAGGTCACTATGGACTATAAAATTAAAGGCGATTCAGATTGCCCTATCGTTGAAATCAATCTACAGAATAATGAAACGGTAAAAATCGAAAGAGGCTCTATGGCCTATATGTCAAACGTTGTGATTGAAGGTAAAATGAACAGCAACAAAAAAGGTATTGGCGGCGTATTAGGTGCCTTAGGGCGAAGCATTACCAGTGGCGAAAGCATGTTTATTACAGAGGCTACCGGCATAAGTCACGATGGATTGCTTGGTATTGCACCTTCTATTCCAGGAAAAATCGTATGTTTAGAGGTTACACCAGCATGTCACTACTATTTAAATAATGGTGCTTTTTTGGCGTGCGATAACACTGTTAGCTACGAAATGAAAACACAAAGCGTTGGAAAAGCATTATTTGGTGGAACCGGTGGATTCTTTGTCATGCATACATCTGGACAAGGCGACCTATTGATCAATGCATACGGCGACATTATGGAAATCAATGTAGATGCAGATCATCCAATCACAATTGATAACGAACACGTTATCGCATGGGACGATTCTTTAGATTATGAAATCAAAATTGCATCCGGGACATTTGGATTCACTACAGGCGAAGGTTTAGTGAATGAGTTTCATGGAAACGGAAAAGTTTACATCCAATCTCGTAACCTACATTCATTAGCTGATGCATTAATCCCATTTATACCTCAAGGAAAGAACTAAAAAAAAGCGTGAACTATTCACGCTTTTTACTTACAATCGTCCCCCTTGCAGTCAATACATGAGCGCACGCATTTACTACCCTTTAATTTTTTAAAACTCTCTTCACTAATTGTATGTTCCATACGACAAGCTTCTTCTTCTGCAAGAACAGGTTCTACACCAGCATGAAGCAATTGATTCTTAAAATAAATATGCCTTTCATACACTTGACTCGCCTGTTTTTGTCCTTGTTCTGTAAAGAATAAATATCCTGTTTTATCCGTATAAATCAATTCTTTTTCTTTTAAGTCTTTCAAAGCATGTGAAACACTCGGCTTAGAAAAACCTAGAGCTGCCGCCACATCAATAGCACGAACATTCTCTTGTTGAGACTTTAATACATATATTGTTTCTAAATAATCTTCCTGAGATTGTGTTAGCTGCATTTCTATTCCTCCGGTTAGTTTTAACTTACCATAAAAGTATAACAAAATTTCACATAAGATTCAAAACTTTTGCACAAAAAATAAAGTTAAGATACACTAGTAAAGTAAATTTACGCAAAAGGAGAACAAAAAATGTTTAAATGTAATAAATTATTAGGCGTATCTCTAGCAGCCGTTATGAGCATTTCAGCCACTGCCACGAACGTATTCGCAATCGATACATCTGTTATAGATGAAAAATGGGGTAAACCAACCGTTGTATATGGTGGTGGTTTAAGTGAAGATCAAATCCAAAGCACACGTGAATTATTTGATATTGAAGATACAAATAACGTCTACGAAACAAGTGTTGATGCCAACGACTTATACAACTATTTAGGAATTGCTGGTGGAGATACATCCAGTTTGATTTCAAGTGTTATGGTTCAAAAACAAGATTCTGGTACAGGTGTAAAAGTCAAGATCATCACACAAAGCAATATCACAAAGATCACATCCAACCAATATGCCAACGCCGCAATTACAGCAGGTGTCAGTGATGTTGAAATCGATGTTGCTTCCGTTTCAAAAGTAACCGGAGAATCTGCTTTAACTGGTGTTTACAAAGCGTTAGAAGCTAATGGAGAAACACTAGATCCAGAACGTACACAAGTTGCACAAGATGAGCTTGAAACAACAAACGAAATTGCTCAAAATAATGCAGACGATTCTAATTTTGACTCTGCCCGCTTAGATCAGGCTTTAGTAGAAATCAAACAAGAGCTTGCCCAAATCAAACAGAACCAAGGTAGTGCTGCAACTACCGAACAAATTGAACAAGTCGTACAGGATGCTTTGAAGAAATTTAATTTAAGTGACATCATCTCTCAAGACGATATTGATAAATTGATTGCATTTGCCAAGAAATACCAAAACACTTCAGCTATTGACTCACAAGAAGTATTAAATCAATTAAACAAATTATCTGGCAGTTTAAAAAATCAATTATCTGGATTATTCAACAAAGCCCAATCTGAAGGATGGTTTGACAAGATTATTAACTTCATTAAAAGTCTCTTTAACTAAAATAAGGAAGTCTTAAGCGACTTCCTTTTCATTTGCCATACGATATATTTCAAGCATATCCATTTCATCCAACTCTTTAAATTTTCCAATTGTGCGCGTATGCTCAAAGCTGCATTTGTATGTTAATTCATACAATTCTGGTTCTGTACACTTACGCTTTAACAATCCTTGAATACTTGTCGGCATGCCGATACTTCTAAAGAATTCTTCCATCTTTTCAATAGTATTCAAAGCGCAAGATAATGTATCCGAATCATCCAAACCAAACACACGATGTCCAAGCTTGGCAAATCGCGTTGGATTTTCCATATATACATGATTTGCCCAACTATCCCAAATGGCCGCAAGACCTGCACCATGTGCTACATTAAACATTCCACTTAATTCATGTTCCAATTGATGGCAAGCCCAATCTCCTAAAGAGCGATCTCCAGTCATGTCATTGTGTGAAACACTACCTGCCCACATAATTTCAGAGCGCGCCTGTTCGTTAGAAGGATCTTCTAAAAGAATTTTTGCGTTTTTTATGACAGTACGGACTAAACTTTCTGCCATTTGATCTACCAAATCCAATGTTTGGTATGGCGTAAAATATCGTTCCAATGTATGCATAATAATATCCGTACACCCACACATTGTTTGATATCGAGATACAGTATATGTTAATTCTGGATTTAAAATAGAAAATTTAAAATATCCATAATCACTGCTTAAACCACGTTTCAGATTACCATCTTCATTTGTGATTACGCTTGAATTGCTCATTTCACTGCCTGTTGCGGATAGAGTTAAGATACACCCCATAGGTAAAGCACCCTTCACCTTTTTCTTTCTTGCGTAATAATCCCAGACAGCACCTTCATTATAAACGCCATACGCAATGCCTTTGCTTGAGTCTAAAACGCTTCCTCCACCAACAGCAAGAATAAAGTCAACTCCTTCTTCTTTACAAATTTGAATTCCTTCGTTCACCTTTGAAAGTAGTGGATTGGCAACAACACCTCCACACAAACAATAGGCAATATTTTCTTCATCAAGTGCCTTTTTCACTCGATCCAAAAGACCGGATTGAATGGCACTTTTCCCTCCATAATGAATCAACACTTTCTTCGGATGATATTCTTGTAAAATCTTTCCAACCCTTTGTTCCTCATCTTTACCAAAATACACTTTTGTTGGTGCATAAAACTTAAATTTTTCCATGTTTACCCCTTTTAAATCTTTTTCATTGAAACAGCTTCAATCAACAAGCTAAGACCAGCCACAACCAAATAGGTCGCAATAATATAATTAATGACTAAAGCGCTTTGGAATGGCATTACCAAAAAAATAATACCTAACAACAGATTGACCCAACCTGTCAAGCTTAAATATTTCGTATCGATCACTCTAAAGAAACTAAGTCTAGACCCCCAAGTAATCTTTTGAATACCATTAACCAATAGCACAAATGCAAACAAGAATGTCAATGTACTTACAGTAATTGTAACTGGCATCGTGCATAATAAACAACCTAACAAAATATTTAAGATACCACTGGCTAGCCACATTGCATCTCTAAAGAAGAAGGTTGTTGTGATATATGAATAAATTTCACATGCACCCCAAACAATCAAGCCAATGGCTGCGATAATTTGAATCGTTGTGAATACCTTTCCTGGAAACGCAAAACATAAAACACCAATAAGAATCAATACTATACTTAATATTATACTCATTCTTTTAGCCTTTTTATACCTTTCATTCCATTGTGTTGTGAATTCATCAATATAATCATAATCAGAATCAAACCATTTCATAAGTAACATCTCCTTTATGATTTCAGTATAACACTATTTTTAGCACTTTCAACGTCGTAGTGCTAGACACATTTCAAATTCTGTCTATTATTGTAAATTTATGTCATCAATGATAAACTTTTACTTGTCGAAAAAAAGGAGATTTTAAATGTTTAAAAAATACCTGATTGTGTTTTTTGTATCTATGGTACCCCTTATTGAACTTCGTGGAGCCATCCCAATCGCAGCCGGAATGGGATTACCATTTATACAATATTATATAATTGCGATTATTGGAAATATGATTCCTGTTCCCTTCATCTATTTCTTTGCCAGAAAGATTCTTGTCTGGGGAGCTGACAAGCCAGTTGTCGGAAATTTCTTTACGTGGTGTCTAGAAAAAGGTGAAAAAGGTGGTAAAAAATTACAAGCCACTGCAGGAAAAGGATTGTTTGTAGCCCTATTATTATTTGTGGGTATTCCATTACCAGGAACAGGAGCCTGGACTGGTACACTTGCTGCTAGTATCTTAGATATGAATTTTAAATCGAGTGTACTAGCCGTTATGTTAGGTGTCATTTTAGCTGGTATCATCATGGCTCTTGCGAGTATGGGATTGTTTGGAGCACTTGGAGCACTATTCTAATAGTGCTTTTTCTTTTATCTAAAAGAAAAAAGGTTTGAAAAAAATCAAACCTTACTTAAACATATTGTGCCTGAAAAAATAAACAGTCGCAATTACACAAGCTAAAATAGCTACAAAACTTGGAAACCATACAAATGGGAATGGCAACTGTACGTTCATCCCATAGAATCCAAAAATAATATTTGGGATAGCCATAACAATTGTGATTACAGTCAATTTATTCATGACAATGTTCATATTATTAGAAATAATACTCGCAAACGTATCCATCGTACCTGCCATTGTGTTTGAGTAAATGTTACACATCTCGATGGCCTGATGGATTTCAATCATTACGTCTTCCAACAAATCTTCATCCTCTTCATATAATTGAATCTGTTTTCCACGCATAATCTTACTTAATGTAACCTCATCTGATTTTAAAGATGTTGAAAAGTAAACCAATGACTTTTCTAAGCCTAACATTTCAATCAATTCATCATTTTCTACAGACTGATGCAAACGCGTTTCTGTTCGACTTGATAAGCGGTCAATTTGGCGTAAACAAATCAAGAAACGTTGTGAAATACGCAATGCCAAAAGTAAGAAAAATCTTGTTTTTAAACGTGTATCCATACCTTTTATTCTACCTTGTGACATTTCTAAAATACTCCAGTTTTCATATAAACTGATTGTCACAACATACCCCTTTAAAATCACAATACCAATTGGCAATGTAGAATAGGTTGAATCAATTGAATCATCATCTTCATTTTCTGCACTTGGGTAGTCAAAGATAATCAACACTTGTCTAAAATCATCATCATAATCAATATGTGAACTTTCTTCTTCATCCAACGAAGATTTTACAAATTCAGGTAAGATTCCTATTTGTTCAATCAAAAAATTTCTTTCTTCTTCCGTAGGTGCAACCGCATTGATCCAGCATCCTGGTTCTGGTTCTGCAATTCTGCGTGTTCCATCTTCAAACGTTTTATAAAATTCTAACACAATTTGTCCTCCTTATATCTTAAACGAAGACAAATCTCATGTCTCCGAACGTATTTGTTTTTTCATAATTATAATAACTCGGGTCTGGAGACATGTTTTCACCTACTTTCATACATTAATTATTGTATCATATCCATGTCAAAATCTCGTGAATTTTCACAAAAAAATGACTAGTATAAACTAGTCATAAGGTTTGTATTCAACTGTTTCTTTGTCAAAATCAATAAATAACTGGAATGCATTACGATTTTCATCTTCATCCCAAATTTCCACAAACTTAGGAGTCACTTCAATTAAGATTTCTGTATCAATGTGTGAATATGCATTATAGCTTTGCCACAAAAATTCTTTATATTTCTTTTCAAAAATACGTCCTGGCTCATCAACAACCAAACCTAAGTTTTTAGCTGTTCCCTCTACTTGCACTCCATTAAAGCACATAGCTACTTTATCATTTTTGAACAATTGTTGTGTTTTTCTAAAGTTTTTGTCTGTCTTAAAATAAATCTTGTCATTGTAGAAAACGCAACTTACATTTCTTACCATAGGATAATCATCCACACAGCTAGCCAAAGCCATGATTTTATAATCCCCTAATTTTTCATCCATAATTTTTTTTGCTTCTAAAAGTTCCATGTTTTTCCTAACCTTTCATAACTAATATTAAAACTGCAATTGATACAATAATAAATGCACTGACAATTCCCACATCTTTTGTAAGTCCTTCACTTGTATTAGACTGTGGAACAAACTGCGTGCTTCTCAGTGCATTTACAAGTGGTTTGTAGATCAACATTGCACAGGCTGCATTTAATGTACATTTAATAATATTGAATGGAACAATACCTGGAAGTAACATACCGACCACTGCACTTCTTGGCATTTGATAATAAATTGGTGTAATAATGTAGTTCCATAATGTCATACTCAATGTGCAGCATACAGTTCCTAATACCAAGCCGATGATAGCTCCTTTTTTAGAGTGTTTATACTTATAGATGCAGGCTGCAACACATGCGAATGTACAAGTTGAAATCACATTCATCAAAACATCTAATAAATTTCCTCCACGGAATACGATTTCTAAAAACGAACACAATAGACTCATAATAAAAGATGTCATAGGACCATAAATAAATCCTGCAATCACAATAATGATATCTTTTGGATCGTAGCTTAGAAAAGATACGGCTGGTACAATTGGAAATTGTATCAATAAGTTTAAAACCATTGCCATCGCACTTAAGATCGCAATCGTTGTTAGTTTCTTTGTTGAACTCATAAATCATCATCCCTTCATATATCAACTAAAAAAACGTGCCTAAAGAAAATCCCCTAGGCGCGTTTAAATATACAAAAGAATATATAAAAACATCTTCTTCCATCCAGACTATACTGTCGCCACTGGAATTGCACCAGTTCATGCATAATGCTCGCGGGGTTTACCGCCGATAGGGAATTTCACCCAACCCTGAAGATTTAATTTATGCAAATTCAGTATACACTTGTTTCAAGTAAAAAAAAAGAGCAAATTAAATTGCTCTTTGTAGTATCCTTAAATCATAAGCCATGTTCTGTTCCACTTGCGTGGTGACAGTCATTTATCTATAGCATAAAGCTATCCAGCCTTCCTTTCGTTTCATTCCAGCCGGTTCCCCTACCAAATTTGGGTTTCTCGCTTGTGGGGTTTACCCGTTCCACCCTATACGTTTCCATATAGATTCGTCTCTGTGGCACTTTTAAAGTTTGTTTACATAGTTTCCCTTAGCAAACAAAACAGCCGTCAAGCAATAACTTGCCTAGACTTATTTATTCATCTAGCACAAACACTACAATCATCACAGATTGTGCGAGCATGGACTTTCCTCTAACTATCTAAGTAGCCAGCGACTGTCGATTTAATTCACTATTCTTCGCTTTGATTAAATACAGCTTTTTCCAAACGTGCAATACGTTTTAAGATATCTACTGTATTACTGCTTCCATTCACAAAATCAGAATTTACTTTTTCGTTTAAGTTTTCATTCTCACTTTGTAACGCAAACAACTGTTGCTGTAATTCTTTGATTTTTTCTTCATAACGAGTGACTGCAGCACCTAATTCTTCTACTTTTTCATCATATTTCTGATAATCTTCAATTACCATATCTAGAAATTCATCTACTTCAGCAGGGGCATATCCCTTCAAGTCTACATGAAATTCTTTTTCATAAATTTCCTGAGCTGTCAAATTCATATCTTTTGCCATATATAAGTCCCCCTATATCTACCTAAATATTATGAATGTTTTGCACAAAAAAATCAACTCTGACTTTTCAGATTCATTGAATGTTCATCCTTTTTCATATATAATGTTCGTGATGAGCACTATTAAATATCCGAATGCAATTTCAACCATAAATACAATGCAACAAAAGAGTTATAGTTCTCGAGGTATGCGCCTCGAAAACGATATAAACGACTCTAATAAATATTATAGAGAACTCGATAAAGCTTTGATTTATAAAAAGCCAACACCCGTTCAAGTTGTTCATGTGGACTATCCAAAAAGGCAAAGCGCTAAAATCACTGAAGCTTACTATAAAACGCCTTCCACGACAGACTACAACGGCGTGTATCGAGGTAAATACATTGATTTTGAAGCAAAGGAAACGAAAAATAAAACGAGTTTTCCACTCTTTATGATTCATCCACATCAAATCAAACATCTAAAAAAAGTTGTATTTCATGGAGGTATTGGTTTTTTTATTATTCGATTTAATTATCATAACGAAACATACCTTGTTGATTCAAAACTGCTCATAGATAAAATAGAAAATATAGACAAAAGCTCTATACCATATTCTTGGTTTCAATCCCACGGGATTCTTATTCAAGAAGGATTATATCCTAGGTTAGCGTATTTAAAAGCTGTAGATGAACTCTATTTTAAGGAGGATAAGTAAATGGCCCAACCACAAAACGAACAAAATAAGCCAAAAACACAAAAGACAAACAGAAGAAAACTAGACATTTGGAATAAACTAGCCGTATCCGTCTTATCTATATTTTTAGTTGGATGCATCTCCGTATTCTTCATTCTTGTCAACATCATCAACGATCCTGACGGCATGCGCTTTTCGCAAGACGGTTTGACTACATTATCCAATTCAAGACTTTACGATGCTTCAGGCAACGTATTCTATGAACTTGGAGATGAAATTCGTGAAGACGTAACCTACTCACAAATTCCACAATCTGTAGTCGATGCTTTTTTATCAATTGAGGATTCACGTTTCTTCGACCACAATGGATTTGACTTGCCACGTTTCTTGAAATCCGCTATGGCAAACTTGAAATCTGGAAGTCTTGCTCAAGGTGGTTCTACATTGACCATGCAGATGATTGATAATGCATTTACTAAGAACCAGGAAAAGAAATTAGAAACTGAACAGGGTACGGTCACAACCGTTCAAAAATTAAAATTAAAAGTTCAAGAAATCTATCTTTCATTGATTGCTGAACAAAGCATTAATAAGGAACAAATCTTTGAATACTACGTAAACCGTATTTGGTTTGGTTCAGGAAACAATACACGTGGTATTCAAAAAGCCGCACAATACTTCTTTAACAAAGATGTATCCCAATTAAATTTAGGTGAAGCTGCCTTCTTGGCTGGTTGTATCAATGCACCAGATACATACAATCCATTAAACAATTTAAACGAAGCAAACACAAAGCTAGATCATTTAAAAGCTGCTCAAAATCGTAGAAATGTAACTTTGGAATTGATGTTGCAACATGGTTATATTACGGAAGAAGAATTTAATCTTGCTTCAAGCCAAGATTTGTCATTCTCTTTAGAATATGTAGAGCGTACAAGTGATGATCCAAATCAAGCTTATATCACACAAACACTAAGTGAAGTTATGGAATTAACTGGACAAGATCCAGCCATTATTCCAATGGATATCTACACTGCACTAAATCAAGATGCTCAAAAACAAGCTGATGAAATCTGTAACGGTAACATCGTTCAATTCCCTAACGAATATTTCGATGTTGGTTTCTCAATGATTGAAAACGATACAGGGGAAATTATTGCAGTTGGTCCTGGCCGTCGTTATCACTCAGACTCCGTAAAAATTGATTACTCAAACGAACCAAATCAACCAGGTTCAAGTATGAAACCATTACTTGCCTATGCAAGTACATTTGATATCTTAGGATGGTCTACCGCTCATCAGGTAAACGATAAGAAAAAAGACTATTGGAAAAATGGTTCTTACGCTCCTAAAAACTCAGACGGTAAATACAATGGTATTATGAGTTTACAAGATGCATTAGGTGTTTCAAAAAATACCACAGCCGCTCAAGCTATGATTGATTTAGTAACCGCTAAAGGCTATGATTACTGGATCGATTATTGTAAAAAGCTTGGTTTTAGCGATGAAGTGGCTGAAGGATTTAATGAACAATACGCAATCGGTGGTTCGAGCATGCGTGCAAGCCCAATCCAACAAGCAAGTGCTTATTCAACATTTGCGAATGGAGGTAAGCGTGTGGATGCTCACCGTGTAAGAAAAGTAGTTCGTAGATCCGATAAAAAAGAATTTAAGACAAACGCTAAAACATATGATGTTATTAGTGAACAAGCTGCATGGATGATTTCGCAATTACTTGAAAAAGTAGTTTCAGGTGGTTACCAAAACTACAACGAAATTCTTGCGAGCAACTATACAGTATATGGAAAATCAGGGACAACAGACTGGCCTGCAAATAGCTATGGAATTCCTGAGGGGGTTGCCAAAGATGAATGGTCAGTAGGCTATACAAATAAATATACAATCGCTTGTTGGAGTGGATATACAACGGATGCCATCACAAACTATGGTATGTATATTACTTGGGATGATTTAAATATTGCTTCAGCATTCCATATTTCACACTACATGCTTGATTACATGCAAAAATATGCAACATATTCTGCACTTGAAAGACCTAGTGGTATCTCAGACTACAAGGGTGGATACATCAAAGATGAATTCAAATCAAAAGGTGATACAACATCTGATAACAATAATGCGCAAGATGCTTGTGAAGCTAGTGGTGGCGAATGGGATGAAGAAAACCAGACATGTAAAAAGTCTGATGATAAAGAAAGAGAAGCTTGTGAAGCCGATGGTGGTGAATGGGATTCTGAAGCTGGTACATGTAAAAAAGAAGAAGAAAAAGAAGAAACGAACGAAGCCGAAAAAACTTGTACAGATAACGGCGGAACTTGGGACGGAAGTGCATGTACATATCCTTCTACAGAACCAACAGAACCTACAGAACCTACAACACCTGAGCCAACGGAACCTAGTACTCCAGGAACAGATACTTCCACAGACAACACAACAGGCTATGTTTGGTTTGATCGAAGAAATCTCTACAATATATTCGATAGATTATAACAATGAAAGTGCTCAATTGAGCACTTTTTTTGTACACAAAAAAAACAGGGATCATTTCCCTGTTTCAAGTATTGTATTCGCAATTTGAAGTTGTTTCTCAGTTGGCGGATCAATTCCTTCTAAAGGATATCCTAAGCCAAGTTCTTTCCATTTATAAGCCCCTAGAGTATGGTATGGTAATACTTCTATTCTTTCTACATTTTTTAATTGAGCAACAAATTGATGTAGTCGTTCCAAATATTTTTCATCTGTATTGATTGTCGGTACCAACACATGACGAATCCATACTGGCTTTTGAATATCCGACAAATACTTAGCTAGTTCTAAAATATTTTGATTCGTATGTCCCGTTAAATCTTTATGAGCCATTTCATCAATATGTTTTATATCTAATAATACTAGATCTGTAACATTCATAAGTTGTTTAAACTTAGAAAAGAATGGTTCTTCAAAAGTAAATGGTTGTCCACAAGTATCCAAAACTGTATTGACACCTTCTTTTTTAGCTAATGTAAAAAGTTCAATCAGAAAATCAATTTGAAGTAATGGTTCACCACCACTGACTGTAATGCCACCATTATCTTTCCAGTAAGGACGATATCGTAAAGCTTTCTTTAATACCACTTCTGCACTTTGATCTGGCTCTTTAGTTTTCCAGGTATCGGCATTGTGACAAAACTTACAACGCATATGACATCCTTGCATAAAGATGACATATCTTACGCCTGGTCCATCTACAAGGCCAAACGTTTCAATCGAATGAATTACTCCTAACATAATATCCCCCTAACTAGAAAGAGCCTTATTAAAGGCTCTTGTGACATGTACGACTAATAACATCTAATTGTTGTTCGCGAGTTAAATCAATAAATTTAACGGCATAGCCAGAAACACGAATTGTAAAGTTTGCGTATTCCTCTTTTTCTGGATGCTCCATCGCATCTTTTAATTTTTCTACACCAAATACATTCACATTCAAGTGGTGAGCGCCCTGATCAAAGTATCCATCTAATACATTCACTAAGTTATTTACTCTTTCCTCTTCAGTGTGACCTAACGCATCCGGATTGATTGTTTGCGTGTTACTAATTCCATCTAACGCATATTCATAAGGAAGTTTTGCGACAGAATTTAGCGATGCCAACAATCCATTTTGTTCTGCTCCATATGCAGGGTTAGCACCTGGTGATAATGGTTCACCTGCTTTTCTTCCATCTGGAAGCGCACCTGTAGCTTTACCATATACAACATTTGAAGTAATTGTAAGAATCGAAGTCGTTGGTTCACTATCACGATATGTGTGGTGTTTTTCAATCTTACGCATAAATGTCTTTAATAACCATACGGCAATTTCATCCGCACGATCATCATCATTTCCATAACGAGGGAAATCCCCTTCGATTTCATAGTCAACAACCAATCCATCTTCATCACGAATTGTCTTCACTTTTGCGTATTTGATAGCACTCAATGAATCTACTACATGTGAGAATCCAGCAATACCCGTTGCGAAAGTTCTACGAACATCTGTATCAATCAAAGCCATCTGACTTGCTTCATAATAATACTTATCATGCATATATTGAATCAAGTTCAAGATATTTACATATAGACCTGATAACCAATCCATCATGATATCGTATTTATGCATTACTTCATCATAATCTAAATACTTACTTGTGATAGGCTTATATTCTGGACCTACTTGTACTTTTGTCTTTTCATCTACACCACCATTGATAGCGTATAGTAAACATTTAGCTAAGTTTGCACGAGCACCAAAGAATTGCATTTCTTTACCAGTTTGCGTAGCACTTACACAACAACATACCGCATAATCATCTCCCCATACAGGACGCATTACATCATCATTTTCATATTGAACACTACTTGTATCAATACTTACTTTTGCAGCATATTTCTTGAATGGTTCTGGTAAATTTGAAGAATACAATACAGTTAAGTTTGGTTCTGGACTCGGTCCCATATTTTCAAGTGTATGCAAGAAACGGAAACAAGTTTTAGTAACCATACTTCTTCCATCCATACCTAAACCACCAACATCAAGTGTTGCCCAAACTGGATCTCCTGAGAATAATTGGTTGTAGCTAGGAATTCTAGCAAACTTAACCATTCTAAATTTCATAGTCACATGGTCAACAATTTCTTGAATTTCACTTTCTGTGAAGACACCATTCTCTAAATCTCTTTCAAAATAAATATCTAAGAATGTTGAAATACGACCTACTGACATAGCCGCCCCATTTTGTGTTTTAATAGCAGCTAAATATCCAAAGTATAGCCATTGTACTGCTTCTAATGAGTTTTTAGCAGGCTGAGAAATATCATATCCATAGCTTGCTGCCATAACTTTCATTTCTTTTAACGCCTTGATTTGTTCAGCTAATTCTTCACGCTGACGAATCACATCGTCTGTCATTGTTCCATCGCCACAATATGCGAAATCTTTTTGTTTCTGCTCAATTAAATAATCAATACCATAAAGTGCAACACGACGATAATCCCCTACGATACGTCCACGACCATATGTATCTGGTAATCCTGTAACGATTTTGTTACGACGTGCTAAACGCATTTCTGGTGTGTATGCACTAAATACAGCATCATTGTGAGTTTTATGATATTTTGTGAAGATTTCATGTAATTTTTCACTTGGTTTGTATCCATAAGTTTCACATGCCTCTTCACTCATACGAATACCGCCATAAGGCATAAATGCACGTTTTAATGGTTTATCTGTTTGTAAACCGACAACCTTCTCTAAATCTTTATCTAAATATCCAGGGCCATAAGCAGTTAGACTCGAAACCACTTCTGTTTCCATATCCAATACGCCGCCTTTGGCACGTTCTTCTTTTTGTAGTTCTTGAAGCTCAGTCCATAAAGTATTTGTCGATTCTGTTGGACCTTCTAAAAAGCTTTCATCTCCATTATAAGGTTTGTAGTTGTTTTGAATAAAATCACGAACATCTACTTCGTCCTGCCATTTACTGCCTTTAAATCCTTGCCATTGTTCTTTCATGATTGCCTCCTTCTAATGACAGTTAGTGTTATCTAACAGTTAGTTAAAGCTTACTATATTATCTTCAAGTAGTCAATTAAAAAGACCCACCGAAAAGACAAAGTAAACTTGCCCAGACGGTCGGCCTATAACATCATACTTCATGTGGTAACTCCACTTCCGTCAGTCATATGATATGCAAATCATAACAAAGAACCATCAATTACGCAAGCGTTTTCACCATGGACATGAATTTAGCTTTGTGCTTCTCCAATATTTGTCATTTTAAACCCCTCTCCATGCACTTCATGCGACTCTACAACCACAAAGAAAGATTCTGGATCCGCTTCTTGTACAGCCTTTCTTACTTGATACATTTCTTTACTGTTACATGCACACATCACCACTTGCATATCATCTTGTTTGTATCCACCTTGCGCATTTAAAATCGTACTTCCCCTTTGACTTGTTTCATCAATGACCTGACAAATTCTTTTTCCCTGTTTTGTCACAATAAAAGCGACCTTACCTGAATTCAAGCCATAAATCATTTTATCCACTACAACCGCGAATAATAAATTTACAATCATACCATAAATCATTCCATCTACATCTTTAAATAAAATACCACCCACTAGAATAATGCCAACATCCGACAAAAAAGCAATATTTCCTAAAGATAAATGAGGTCTCAATGCCTTTACAGCCATGATGATAAAATCAGATCCTCCTGTAGATGAATTTCTTGTATAGATTATCGCATAGCCAATTCCACCAAAAACTCCCGTACATAGGGCAGCTAATAATCGATCTCCTTGGTAGACTGGAAATAATGGTGCCACATAGTCGATAATCAATGAAGATACAATCATACAACGAATGGAACTGATAAAAAACTTCTTTCCTAATAATTTGTAGCATAATATCGCAACCGGAATATTTAATAAAATGGTTGAAAAACCAATGGGAATATTAAACAAACGATACAAAATAATTGAAATTCCTGAAAATCCTGTCATAGGAAATTTAGCTTGTACGGCAAAATTATAAATTCCAATTGCAACAAAGATACTGCCAACTAATTCCCACATCATTTGTACCAATAATTCTCTTATCTTATTCATACTTACCTCCCAAAAAAAAGAAGCGCCTAAGACCAAATCTTACAGTGAAATCACTGCACCTACGATTTGATCCTAGACGCTTTAACCACTCATCCGGTGAAGAGTGAACGTTATTTAAATGTACCAATTTATTGTATGGGACATAACCATTAAAGTCAAGAAGAATCAGCTAATTCGCCATTTGTGGGATGTTCAATGTATAGTGAAAATAGTAATATTTTAGATGAAAGGAGGCCCATTATGGACACAAAAAAGATAGGAGCCTTTATCGCAATGAATCGAAAGAAAAAAGGATATACACAAGAGCAGTTAGCTGAAAAATTAGGGGTGACAAATAAAACCATTTCGCGATGGGAAAATGGTCATTATATGCCAGACTTATCTTTACTTGAACCTTTAAGTAAAGAATTAGATATCACATTAAATGAACTTTTAGCTGGAGAAGAAATCGTTAAAGAAGAGGCTATGGAGTATTCTGAACAAAACCTAATTCAAACCATTGATTATACAGATAAGAAAATCAAGGATGAACACAAAAAAATATCTTTATTTATTATAGGGCTTGGCATTTTTACATCCCTTTGTGCATTTACTGTTTTCCCTTCTGAAAGCAGCTGGGGCAGCATCTATTCTATGATTGGATTGTTCTTATTTGTAGTTGGAATATTTAGAAAATTAAAATTTACTTCTCTACTCAAGAAAGGATTGATTTCAACAATTCTATTCGCTTTACTTTTAGGCATCTTCTTTATTTTCGACTATGTCAGTGTAAACCAATTTAAACAACCACCCATCTATCGACTGACTACAACTACTGTATTTAGTGAGGATGGCAATAAAATGATTGAATACCAAAATCCATTCTACAATGTATTTCGCATCAATGCCGATACCCCCAATGAATATTATCGAATTGACGACAAGAAACAATATACCATTAATACCGTTCCAACAAGTCCTTTTAATATGGATAAAAGTTCATTTGAACAACTTCAACACTACAAAAGCCAATATATTGGTAATAATAGTAATACATCCCATTTACTAAATGCCTTATCCCTATCGGAATATGGTTATGTATTTGAAATTGATTCAAAAGGCTGTGGACTTATAGTAGATTATCATTGTACAGATTGGTACAACAACGAAAACTTATATATACATAAAGCTCTAGTGTACAATTCTGTATCTCTATTCAAATTGATTGATAACCTTGAATACATCGCATTTAATTTTAGTGGAAGCAGCTATACAATTACACGAGAACATTGTCCACTCAACAAGAATATTGAACAAAAGATCAATGATAATGAGTTTATATCCGAAATGATGAAATTATTTGAAACAAATTAAAAAAAACGCAAAAGCGCTTTTTGTTTATTTATGAATAATTTCTTCAGCACGATCTAGTGCAGCACTGATACTTGGTTGGAAGTTTTCTTCTCCAACAAGCTCGATAAAGCCTGCCTTCTCCATGACCTTCATCGGTTGATCATTCACATGTGAAAACACAATCGTGATTCCTTTGGACTTGCAAACCTGAACTAAATCTTTTAATGCGTTTAGTGCCGTACTATCTAATGCAGGAACACTGCGCATACGAAGAACTAGACATGTTGTAAAATCTTTGACTACAATTTCTTCAATTACACTAGCAGCACCAAAGAACAAGGGTCCTGAAATTTCATAAACACGAATCTGAAGTGGAAGCTTTTGAAGGTGTTCATCAACATCGGGTGTATCCTCATCTACATATGTCCAGCCATTGACTTTTGTTTCTTCACTCATACGTTTAATGAATAATAAACAAGCAAGTACCATTCCTACTTCAATGGCTACAACCAAATCAAAGATTACAGTTAGCACAAATGAAGTGACTAAAACAATAATATCACTCTTAGGTGCTGTTTTAACTAAGTTCACAAAGGTACGCCATTGGCACATATTGTATGCGACGATAAATAGAATAGCCGCAATGGTAGGCATCGGAATCATTCCAGCATATGGCATTAAAATAACTAATACAATGACTAATGTGATGGAGTGGACCATGCCGGCAATTGGTGTTCTTCCTCCATTTTTAATATTGGCAGCCGTTCTTGCGATAGCACCCGTGGCAGGAATTCCTCCAAATAAAGCTGACGCAATATTTCCAGCACCCTGCGCAACAAGTTCCATATCCGAACGATGTTTTCCATTGATCATACCATCGGCAACCACACAAGAAAGTAGTGATTCAATGGCCGCTAATACAGCTATAGTTAATGCATTCGGTAGTGCATTTTGAATGACATTTAATGATAAGCTTGGAAAATGTAAAGATGGTAATGCATTGCTGATTGTATACAGATTTCCAATTGTATTTACCTTTAAAGGCAAGAATTGAACCATCAAAATTCCTGCAATAACGGCTAAAAGTGAGCCTGGAATTCTTTTAAAGATATATGGAGCAATAATCAAGATAACTAAAGATACCACACCTACAATCACGGCATCCACATTCATTGTAGAAAAATGATGGATTACAGCCTCAAATTTTTCAACCGTCTCAATAGGCTTTACTCCCGTTGGATAGGTTAATCCAAAAAAATCTTTTAATTGCCCAATCACAATCGTAACGGCAATACCCGAAGTAAAACCTGTTGTAATGGTAAATGGAATAAACTTGATTAGACTTCCAAAATGACATAGACCCATCAAAATCAAAAAAATACCCGCAAGAATCGTGGCAACAATAAGTCCATCCATCCCATCATGCGCTACAATTCCAGCAACAATCGTCGCAAATGCAGCAGTCGGTCCTGCAATTTGTACACTGCTTCCTCCTAGTGCTGAAATGACAAAACCTGCTACGATTGCAGTAAAGATTCCGGCTTCCGGTCCAACGCCAGAAGCAAGTGCCAATGCAATCGATAATGGTAATGCGATAATAGCTGCAATAATTCCAGCCGTTACATCTTTGAAAAACTGAGACTTATCATAGCTTTTAAGTGATGAAAGTAACATCGGTTTTAGTGAATTCATTTGTTAATATCCCTCTCTTTTTAACAACCTTTAAAGTATACCATAATTTAAGTATTTTTAAGGAATTTTCTATACCAGTATTTGATATACTATACATATAACACTAAATTTCAGGAGAATACTATGAACAAAAAGACTAAAATTATAATTTTAATCTCAGCATGCCTTTTAATTGTCGTTATAGGCATCTATTTCTTATTTCCAAAAGGAAACAACAATCAAAACATCTATGTTCAAAAAGTTTCAACAATCATCGGATCTTCCTATACAGAAAATCGTTATTCAGGTGTTGTAGAATCCTCAGAAACAGTTGATATTAATCAAGATGGAAACAAATCCATTACAGATATGTATGTAAAAGCAGGGCAAAAAGTAAGTAAAGGAGATAAATTATTTTCTTATGACACTACAGAAGCAGCGAATTCGATTGCACAAAAAAAATTAGATATTGAAGCCCAAAACAATGAAATCCAAGCGCAGAATAATACCATTGCCGATTATAAGGCCGAACTAAATAAGGGTGGAGATAAAGTAGAGATTCAGGCACGAATCAATGATGCGAGTTATGCAATTCGTCAAGCTCAAAACACAATCAAAGCTACACAAACTGAAATCGAGCAGTTGAATAAACAAATTGAAAATTCTACTGTCCTTTCTGCTATTGATGGAATTATTAAAGAAGTAAATAAAGATGGTGGAACGGATGAGAGTGGAAACCAAAAACCGCTAGTATCCATTACGCAAACTACAGATTTTAGAGTGAAAGGCTCTATTAGTGAAATGGGCACCATTTCTGAAGGGACAAGTGTCATTGTCAGAAGTCGTGTAAATGAAGATCAAATCTATAAGGGGACTGTCACAAAAGTAGAAACAGATCCTCAATCGAATTCGAACAATAACTTTAATGGAGCAGATTCAAGTGAATCTGCATCCAAATACCCTTTCTACGTCTCTTTAGACAACAACAAAGGTTTAATGCTTGGACAACACGTATATATTGAAGCGGATAATGGTCAATCTACAAAGAAAAAAGGTATCTGGCTAGATGCAAGTTTTATTGTTTCGGATGACAATGGAAATTCATATGTATGGGTATCTGAACGTGGTAAATTAAAGAAAAGAAAAGTAGAACTCGGTAAAACGGATGAAGAAACATTTGCCACAAAAATCAAGTCAGGACTCAGCGTTGATGACTATATCGCGTGGGCTGATGATTCTTATTCAGAAGGAATGAAAACAACTACAGAATATCAGACGGAAACGGATGGTGATGCCAATGCTTCTTAATATACAAAATATTTATAAGAACTACGGTAAAGAACCTATGATTGTTCCTGTATTAAAGGATGTCAGTCTTGAAGTCGTACAAGGTGACTATATTGCGATTATGGGACCTAGCGGCTCAGGTAAAACAACACTTATGAATATCATTGGATGTTTAGATCGAGCAAGTTTGGGTACGTATCTGTTTGAAGATGAAGATATTTCTGAAATGAATGATGATGCATTAAGTGATCTTCGTTTAAATAAGATTGGCTTTGTATTCCAAAACTTCAATCTTCTAAGTTCGGAAACCGCCCAAGAAAATGTAGCTTTACCTTTGATTTATGCAGGTATTGATAAAGAGAAAAGAAATCAAAGAGCTATAGATGTATTAAATAAAGTAGGTTTACAAGATCGTATTTCATTTAAGCCAAGCCAATTATCTGGTGGACAAAAACAGCGTGTTGCGATTGCCCGCGCCATTATTAATAATCCAAAAATCCTACTTGCCGATGAGCCTACAGGCGCACTTGATCAAGCAAGTGGAAAACAAGTTATGGAATTATTTAAATCCTTAAATGATGAAGGTGTAACAATCATTATGATAACGCATGATGCCAATGTGGCAAGTCATGCCAAAAAAATTTTTCATATCATCGATGGAGAAATCATTGAAAATAAACAAGGAGGTGTGCTATGAAGCCTTCTATAAAAAAAGGAATTATTATTACTTCTTTATGTGCATTTACCTTAGTTGGAATTAAGCTTTATTTGATTTCAACAAACAAAATCGATGTAAACTCTGTATCCAAATTGAATACAGGGTATTGGGATAACCCATCCACATCTACTGGTTTTGTATCTAGTAGTGATACGCAATCCGTATTATATGATGCTTCTAAAACAATTACACAAGTATTTGTACAAGAAGGTCAACAGGTCAACGCAGGTGATCCTTTATTGTCATATGACCTAACTACACTTCAAAGTGCAGTAGATACAAGTCAATTGGATGTAGAAAAAGCTCAAAATGCGATTACACTTGCCGAGCATGAATTAAAGAAATTATTAAATACAACGCCTATTCCAGATGTTGTTGAAGAACCAGAAATTCAAGATCATACACCAGCACCATTGCCTGGTGTTCCTGCAAAAGATGGAAATGGTTTTTATCCTTATGTTCTATCTTTATCGCAAGCCGAAAAGAATTTCACGGCTTATAAAATCTATTACGCTTCTACAACAAGTGAAGCTCCTGAAAAAGGGCCTCATGAAGAGGCATCTTTATGGAAAGAAGAAAGAGAAACGAAAGAATCTAACAATACTTGTTGGTATTGGATTGAATATACATATACAGATAGTTCAACAAATGCGTATGATCCTAAAGATGTTGTAGAGTATTATAGTGATAAACAACAAATCCCAAATAAAGAAATCTTTTTAGCTGGAACTAAACAGAATCCGTATGTATTTAAGTTAAGCGAAAATCAAGGATTTGTGTATGGAAAGCTATTTTTAGACAATGCGAATCTAAACCAATACTTACGATTCGATGTGTATACAAATGATGGAGAAATTGATTCTTCATGGCTCGTTCGTTGTGACAAGTTTACCACTAAACAATCCATGAATGAAGGCGATATGTATTCGGTGATTTCACACACAAAAGAAGAACAGAAATATGTGGAAGTAGAACAAAAACCAAGTCAAGATCTCTCATCGGGTTATACAGAAATAGAACTTGCGAAAGCCATTCGTGATAAGAAGCAAGAATTGAAGACGTTAGATTTAGATTTAAGAAAGGCAAAGCTTTCATTAAGTGAAAATAAAGCTTTATTAAATGACGGCATCGTTCGTGCAAAGCGCAGTGGTATTGTGCGTAATATAAAAGATCTATCAAATCCTATTCAAGATGGCAGTGCCTTTTTAGAAGTAGCCGGTGGACAAGGAACCTATATTAAAGGAAGCATTAGTGAATTGATGTTAAATCAAGTCAAGATTGGTGACACCATTTCTGCCTATTGTTGGACAAGTGGAGAAACATTTGATGCCAAAATCCAAAGTATTGATACTGTACCTTCTTCAAATAGTAACTATAATGGTTCAGGTAATCCAAATGTGAGCTATTATGGTTTTGAAGCTTATGCCAAAGATGCATCGAAAATACAAGCTGGCGAATATTTGGAATTAACATTCAATTTGTCTAGTGACACTACGAGTTCGATTTGGCTTTCTAAGGCTTATGTCAAACAAGAAGGAAATAAGTACTATGTGCTAAAAGATGTTCATGGTAAATTGAAAAAGCAGTATGTGACCGTTGGAAAAATCGTATGGGGAGATACAATGGAAATCAAAGATGGACTTTCAGACACAGATTATATTGCGTTTGCGTATAGTAAAAACGCAAAAGAAGGCGTTAAGACGCAAAAATCTTCGGAGGCTACATCATGATTGAAAACATAAGATTATCATTTCGAGGTATTTTTGCGCATAAAATGCGATCATTCCTTACAATGCTAGGCATCATTATTGGGATTGCCTCTATCATTGCGATTGTTTCTACAATTAAAGGAACAAATGATCAAATTGAAAAGAATCTAATTGGTTCCGGAAATAACACAGTAAAAGTAGCTTTGTATCAAGAAGATTGGGAATACTCTTTTGATTCTGGTATTCCTAATGGAGTTCCAACCGTTTCAAAAGACACACTTGAATCCTTAAAAAACATTGATCACGTAGAAGGTGCTACACTGTATCGTTCTAGGCAAAGTTATCAAGCCATCTTCCGCAACAATACATCTTTAGATGGTGGATACATCATGGGTGTCCAACAAGACTATTTCTCTATTGCCGGATTAACCATCAAAAAAGGAAGAGGCATTACAGATGAAGACAACAAAAAATTTAGACAAGTTGCCGTCTTAGACGAAACAAGCGCAAGACTTCTATTTGGTGAAGATGATCCAATCGGTAAAACCATAGAAATTTCTTCAACACCATTCACCATTGTTGGTGTTTGTGCCGATAAAGAAAATTTTGAACCTACAATGGAAAGCATTGATGATTATCATACATATAATCAGTCTACGGGTTCTAAAGTCTATGTTCCTATTGAGTCTTGGCCATTATTCTATCAGTTTGATGAACCTCAAAGTGCATTACTGAAGGTGGATGCCACTTCAAATATGACTATTGTTGGAAAAGAAGCAGCCAGTGTATTAAATACATATGTCTCTTCTTCAAGTGTTCAATACAAAGCACAAGACTTATTGAAGCAGGCAAAAGATATTCAAAATCTTTCTAAATCCACAAATGCCATGTTAATCTGGATTGCCGGTATTTCCTTACTTGTTGGTGGTATTGGTGTTATGAACATCATGTTAGTAACGGTAACCGAAAGAACGAAAGAAATTGGTCTTAAAAAAGCCATTGGTGCTAAGAAAAAAGCCATCCTATTCCAATTCTTAACTGAAGCGATAGTACTTACTTCGATTGGAGGTATTGCAGGTGTAATAACAGGTATTGGCTTAGCTAAATTAATATCTATTCTAAATGGTACACCTGTATCCATTAGTATTCCTGCCATGATACTATCTGTGTTATTCTCTATGGCAATCGGTATTATTTTTGGATTGTTACCAAGTTATAAAGCTGCAAATCTTGATCCAATTGAAGCTTTAAGACATGAATAAAAGCTGTAACTTATGTTACAGCTTTTTTATCGTTTGTCACACCTAAAATGCCCTTTATCTATTTTTATTTTTTAACTTACGAACAATTCTACGAATCAATAAAATTAAAAGTACAATTAGTAAAATAATGACTAAAATGATTGCTACAATCATTGCACTAAATTTATTTGGCTTTTTGATCAAGTCAATTATATTCTTACTATCATCCACAATTTTATGTTCATGTGTTGAAGCATAATATTTTGAAACATTGCTAATCCCATCACCATCCGTATCATCAAAAGAGCACATATATCTTGCGATCGCATCCCAAGCTTTTAGTTCTTTGCCATCTTCTTTAATGATATGATCCTCTAGATTTTCAATTGGATTTCCATCCTTATCTTTAGGTTCAAGCGACAAAAGTCCATATGACATTTTATTTACTGAACCAAGCATCTGACCTGTATATAGATCTGTCACAACATGATACAATTGATCATCTTGAATCTCAATTCTTTGGCCTTCTTTTGTAAGATAACAATCTGTAACTTTATTTAAGATCATACGATTTGGATTGTATGTAAAATTAAGTCCGCTACAATACAATCTTGCCGTTGTCATAAAATCAGAAACTGAAGCATCCACTTCGGCTGCAAGTTTCAACTCTTTTCCTGTAAGATATGTAGAAATTAAAGGATAACCAGCCATACCATCTTTTCCAATTCCTAAAGAAAATGAATTATATACATCTTCTACTGTAATATCTCCTTTTGTATATGTATCTCGTATAGTTCCACTTGGAACAACGGCTACATCGACTGAATCGACAGCATACGCAAATGAATCCGCAATAATTTGTCCAAGATTTGATTCTTCATGTTTTGAATATAATTCTTCTAAACTATTAAATTCAATATCATTTTGTGCAAGAACGCAATCTCTTGTATAACCAAAATCTGCAAGATAATTCATATTCACTGTATCCATCAATTCATCAATACGATTTTGTGTTTTTTCATCCGGATGTATATTTTCAGATACAGGAATCAATTCATAAGAACTTAAATCCCAACGACCATCTGAACTCTGTTTCATAGAAAGAGAACCGATATTTCTACCATATTCCCCACAAGATACAATATATGTATTTTCATGTTGAATAGGTACTTTTAATTCTGAATGCGTGTGCCCACTGATAATTAAATCAATATCTTTAACATTCTTGGCAAGAATTTCATCCTCGGATTTATTTTCATCCTCCCAAGTACCACAATGCGATACACAAACAATCATATCTACTTCTTCATTCTTCTTGATTTTCTCAACTGTATCTTTCACTGCCTCTACAGGATCTTTAAACAACAATTCACATGTTGGTGCACATTTTAAAGAATCTTTTCCAAAAGCACCTGTAACAGCTATCTTTGTATCACCTTTTTGAATGACAACATAATCCTTTACTCCATAAGTTTCAAATCCGGACTGAATCTGTTTTTGACCTTTACTCAATCCAGCCTTTTTCATGCCATCCCAATCCACATTGCATACGACAAGATTGGGTATTGTTTCACCTGAAGCCTTGGCCGCCTTCAACATATTGGCCAGACCTTTCGAACGATAATCAAATTCATGATTTCCTAATGTTGTGACATCATATCCAAGATAGCCAAGCATTCTAAGTTCAGCTGCCTGCGTATCATATACTGTTTGTATCAACGTTCCCATTGAGAAATCCCCACCATCCAATATTAGTGTATCTGGATTCTCCTTCTTTTGTTCATTAATTAATGTTTTAATTCTCGCAAAACCACCAACTTCTTGAAGTTCTCCATCTACATTTGTCGTGAAACTATCCAAATGAGAATGCGTATCATGCGTAAACATGACATCCACCTCTTTTGTATCTGATTCAGCATTCAATGGAGTAATTTGTGCAAGTGGCACTAGCAATGTCGTCGCTAAAAAAAGCGACATGATTCGCTTCCTTATTATCATATTATTCACTCCTCAATATGTATTCACCTACTTTTTAGTATACGTGATCACGCACAAAAAGTACATATAAATCAGTAAATGTAAGCGGTTATAGTGAATCTCGCATAGTTGCCTCTATGAAATACAATTTAATTTCTTTTATTCTAATAATAGTGTTCTTTGACACTGATTTAAATCTATTTTTATTTAATGATTCACTTTCAAAAGTTAAATATTATTCATTTTTTGAAAGTGACAGCTATAAAGATATACCAGTCCTAAAACCAATTTAATTTCAGACAACTTTCATCTGATTGTTTAAAATATATTTACAAAAGTTTTTAAAGCTTACAATGTACACAAAAATATTAAAAAAAATTATGTGGGTAAATTTTATGTGGCTTTACAGATTTTGGTTATTATGTGACTTATTTATTCCGTTTATAATGACTGTCGTAGGAAGAATGACGTCAAAACATTGTCCAAAAAATATAAATAGTTTGATTGGATATCGAACAACTCGTTCAATGAAAAATATGGATACATGGAAATTTGCTCATGAATATTGCGGAAAACTTTGGTGGAAAATAGGATGGATAATGATAATACTATCTGCTTTGATATATATTCCATTATACCAAAGCGATAATAACGTGATTGGAATTGCAGGCGTTGTTCTAATAACAATTCAGTGTATCATTTTAATTGTATCAATTTATCCGACAGAGAAAGCCTTAAAAGAACATTTTAACAATGACAGAACACGAAAATAAATATCAACTCACAAAAAAAGAAATGAAATTGCACGTGAAATCATCTCTTTTTGTTTGAATGGGCGTCTCAGATAGGAGTCGAACCTACGACCTTTCGCTTAGGAGACCACTCATCACAATTTTATTTAATCTTGAAATTTACATATAATTTTGTTATATGCTTTATTTATCGGCTTTTTTGTGTTTTCTAATTTTGACCGCTCAATAAAATATACGGAATTTTTCACCTGATTTCGTACTTTTTATATAATTATTATTAGCTGGCTATTAGCTAGAAGGCCATTTTATTAAAAAAGTCCCTTGATTGGGACATCTTATTTTAATGCATCTAATAGTTTATCCAGTAGATCTGGATTGTCTTTTAAAGAAGCAACCAGCTTATCCACATCAATACTATCTTTCTTCCTTTTGGCATTGTCTTCATCATTGTTCTGATAAAATGATTCATCAAACTTTTGAGCATTTATTTTACGATCTTCATCTAAAATATGACTATACAAATCTGTGACCATATCTGCCTGAGCATGACCGGTATCTCCTTGTGTTGCTTTTATATCACCATGATTTAATTTTAATTTATATGTTGTACTTGAATGACGAAGCGAATGAAATACCACCGGTGGAAGTCCAGCCTTTTCTGAAACCTTAGCTAATCCTTTACGAATGATATTATGCTCTACTGGTCTACCATCTTCAAAACATAAAACCATATCATAATCATGATATTCATCTCGAAAAAATTCTTTGTATTCATTTTGTTGTTCTTTCCATTCACGTAAAAATTGTACCAATGTATTAGGTAGCCATATAGTACGAATACTTGATTGTGTTTTAGGTTTCCGTAACACCAATACTGTTGTATTGCTTTCATTATCAGTAGCTGATGGAAATGTATACAAAATATCTTGAACATTCAGTTCATCAATTCCCTTTTTAGATAATCTTTGTAATTGCTGTTCTACAACAATATGAGCATTATCTTTTTCAATATCTTCATCGCTTATGAATACATTTTTCCATTGTAATCCTAAAACTTCACCAATACGTAATGAACACGCAAACGATAGTTGAATTGCCAATGAAATCTTTGGATCTTCACAAACTTCTAGTGCTCTAGAAATCATTTCTGAAGTCCAAATTTCTTTTTTGGCATATTCATGTTTTGGAGGTGTAACTTTTTTAAAAGGATTGGACGCAATTAATTCCCACTTTTCAGCACACCCAAAGGCACAGCTCAATAACTTATGAACCGATTTTAATATATAAGAAGTTACTTTCCCATCTGTATTTGATCTCATAGGTCGAATAACTCTTTGTTCTTTTAAATCCCTATAATATTTTTCAATCACAATTGGCTTAATATCTTGCAACTTCTTTTTACCTATATATGGAAGAATATAATATTTAATTGTAGAACGATTTCTTGTTAATGTAGAAACACTCCAGTTTTGATAGCCATAAAGTTCAATAAATGTATCTAAAAATGATTCAACAGTATCTGTATTAGGTGGGATAAAAGAACCCTTAGCCTTTTCAGCTTCAACTATTGACTTTCTAGCTTTAGCTTCAGAAATTGAATCAAATGTTTCCCATTTTTGTCTCTTTTTTCCTTTTGTGTCTACATAATAATAAATTACACAATATTTACCATTACGCTTATTAATTGTTGCCATTCATATCATCTCTTTTCTAATAGTTTGTTTAATAACTCTCTTTTTAAAGATGGATCTGATTTTAATTTATCCACCAATGCATCAAAATCAGAATGTTCTTCTTTTGGGAGTAAACCGGATGTTTTCTCTTTAAAAGATTGATTCCATTTTTCTTTACATTCCATCACCTGTCTGCAATTTAAAAAATCACGAACCCCATCAATATCAGGCTTTTTACATCTTAAAGGTCGCCCCAAACTTGAATAATACACATCACTATACAAAACATCATTTCTACCCTTTTGTCTACCAAATGACATCAGTTTTACCAATGTCAATCTTGGTAATTCTAATTTATTAATAAGTTCTTTGAAATGTTTATTTACGACTCTATCATCATAAGGAAGATCATCCTTCAAACTATAAATAGTAGAATCATCACAACGATTTTGTGCATATCTATCCCGCCATTCCATCAACAATTCAATGACCTGGCCATGTAAATACACTTTCTTTTCTTGTTTATTCTTTAGAAGTACTACAACTGTATTTGTATTCTGAAATCCCTTCTTCTTATAAGTTTGAATAATTGAAGATGGATCCATTTCTAAAACAATATTCTTATTCAATCGTCTAATTCTTTTATTCGATACGATATACCCTTCTTCTAAATAATCCAAATTACTCCAGGTAATAGCTCTCACTTCACTTAAAGAAAGACCTGAATCAAAACATAAATGCAATAAAATAAACAACTTTTCATTTGTACAATTAGAAATCAATCTAGTCCAATAAGACAAGTTCCAACTTGGTGACTCTTGATTCTTGGCACTTACTTTTGGCCTATATTCTGTAAAATAATTTAATTTCATTAAATTATGATCAACCAAATAGTCACTGGCCTGGCATAATAAATTTAAGCAGCCTCTTACAGCAGATGCACAAATAACATCATTTGATATTTGATTTCTAAGAGGTACACCTGGCAATAATTGAAGATCATGCATAATTTGTTTTGATGTTTTAGCATTAAGCTCTTTAACCTTTTTATCTCCTACAACTTTACTTAAATAATTATTGATCAAAGATTGTTTATTCTCATATATTGAAATCGAATAATCATTAAATATAATCACACTTACGTATTGATTCAAATAATCAATAAAGAGTGTATTCTTATTTACAATAATCTTATTTCTTTTTCCACCATCTATTTGTCCTTTACGCTTCAATGCCTGCTCTCGATTGTAGAACGTTTCATATCTTTTCTCTATATCTCCATTCTCATTTTGAATTGTATAAATAACATTGTATGCCTTACGTCTTTTAGTAATTACTACAGCCATTTTAGTCCTCCCTATTCGTCGCTATAAAACCATTTATCAAAGGATTCCTTGTTTATGCGAATTGATTTACCAATCTTTATACTCTTAAATGTATTTTCTTTTACTAATGAATAAGCAGCTCCTTTACTTACACCTAATATCTTTGCGATTTCAGCTACTGTATAGGTTTTCTTTTCACATAACACAGGTTTCATCTTTTTTCCTCCTCACTATAAACTTTCAAAAAACACAATTCCCAGCTACGAAAAAAAGGAAGCAGTGCTTCATTACTGCTTCCAAAGGAAAAGAGTCCATAACCAGAAGAATCATTTCTTCGGGTTATGTAAACGTAAATCTAAACTAATTTTTATTTTCTTATCAATAATCGCCATTTGCCTTTTATTTAATGTTGCTATCTTTTTAAATAATCTTGATTTATCAATCACTCGAATTTGTTCACACATCACCATAGATCTGTACTTCAATCCTAGTCCCTCAGGCAAAATACAATGTGTTGGAAGATGATGTTTTGTATAAATCTTAGAAGAAAGACACGCAACAATCGTAGTTGGACTATGTTTATTTCCACGATTATTTTGAATAATTAATACCGGTCTAACTTTTCCTTGTTCTGATCCTGAGGCATCACTCAGATCTGCTAAATAGATTTCTCCTTTTTTCACTTTCATTTCTATCCACTCCTATAAAATATGTAAAACCAGGACATACCTGGTTGATAATTAATATTAAAATATTCATCGCGTCTTCTATTTATCACCTGATTACCCGAAAACAAAGGAATCCTATTAGACAAGATAGTTGCTAATTATCTTTCATTGGAATCTCACCAACCCATATTACGCTTGGACCTGTCGCTAGAAGTATCATTATCTTATATATTGTCATGGCACAATCAGCAAAATTGTTGATCATTCTAAAGTATCATCGCTCGAATTGCTTCATCATCGCGCAGTAGTGATCCAGCTCGAATATATAAGTTTTGTATCTAATAGTTGTTATGCTATTTTCAAAGACCTCTTTAAGAAGATACGAGTATCCCCTTCACTAGTGAGCCGACGAAAACGGCTCAAAATTGCAGTTTTATAAAAAAAAGTGTATTTTTTTCTAAAATGGATAGTTTCAACATGAGTTTTCAATAAATAAATCAAGAATTTAATGCTTACAGTAGCTAAAATCATTAAATCTGAATATAAAAAAGCATGCGGAATCGCCTTCGATTCCGCAATTCAATTATTTATTTATTTTCCTTATTTTATACGTATAATCTAGTTTTGCTAGTCTTCTACAAATTGTCCACTCTGGAATTCCTGTGATTTTAGATACTTCTTTTGCACAATATCCACGATACATTAAAAAAATAATCAGCTGCATCTCAAAGCCAAATTCTTCTAATAATTCTGCAAAAGCAATACTTGTTATGGAATTCAAGAAATCTCCAACAGTTTTTGGTTCGTTTAATTCAGATAAATCTGGCTGAACAGCTTTTGATATTTGTTGTTCACTATCATAATCTACTTTTTCCAAAAATCTTCGATCGGAATTAAATTGCATTCTATCAAAATCTCTCATTAAAAGAATTTTATCCATGGGCATTCCGTTCTTTTTCATGAATCGTTCATCTTTCTCCTTCCATTTCTTGTACTCATTTTCCGCACGACGGTGATTATAAGGTTTAGCCATTATTATTCCTCCTTTTCATAGCTAAGCTTCGAAGGGATATCCCTTCATAATCGAGCCGACGAAAAACGCAAAAAATTGCACAATCGAAGAAATTTTTTAAAAAAATTTGATTAGAAGAGTATCCCTTCTTCTAATTTGCCAAAGAATATAAAAAAAACAGATCCACTGTCTGAAACAGAAATCTGTACCAATAAATAGTATTTTATAATTTTAGCTCTTTCCAAGTTTGGAAAGAATTTGGAAAAGAAAGAACAATATGTAAAAATAAAGGATTTAACAATGAATATTGCTAAAACTTAATAGTCAAATATCTTGAAGAGTATAAATCAGATGCACGTGAAATTTAGGATTCTATTAATGGATAAATTTCCAGATTATCATTTATACGCATAAATCAATCACTCCTTTCTGGGTGTGAAAAAAGCAATCAATCCTAAGACTAACTGCTTTGTAAATGTTGCAAAATATAATCATAAATCTGTATTTCTTAGTTATATTAAGGTTGCACATGTAATACCAATTACACCAATAGCCAAAAATAACAATCCGATCCCGGCTGATTTTTTGCGTTTTTCTAATTCTTTTGAGTTACTTTCACTCATATTTACAATAGGGTATTTTCTTCTTCCGATTAAATACATAAGCAAGCTACTTGAAGTATTCCCACTCATTGTAAATACTCCCCAAAATTTAGGGTGCTTTAACCCTCTAGCTGTTGCATCTATAACAGTCATATGATAAATCTGAAACACAACACAAAATGCTCCTACAAGTGCAACTGCTCCACAAATTACCGCTAAAACTATGTTCAAGTCCATAACAAAATATCCTCCTTAAAATTTTTTGATTATCTGGTAAAGTAATGCTGATGAAGTAATAACCATAAGACAAAATATTCCAACTAAGAAATAACTGTTATCTGGTATAAACATATTTAATGTTATCAGCAATGCTACGACAATGATATTTACAATAATTGCCCATATCATTTTTTGGTTGCTTTTTACAACATTTGTACTTTCTCCTAAATGTTCAATCATTTTTTCATCACCCTTTAACAATACGTCAAGACTTATAGAATATAGATTGCTCAACTCTATTACACTGATAATGTCTGGGTAAGATTTTTCATTTTCCCAGTTTGAAATTGTCTGCCTTGATACATTGATTTTTCCCGCAACATTTTCTTGTGTCATTCCAGACTGTACTCGTGCATTTTTAAGTTTCTTACCTATTTCCATATTCCGATTGCTCCTTTCGGTGTCATTGTCATATATTAACCATCAAATGTCTATCCAATATCTTTTACAAAACCTTTTTTCCTTGTCAAAATTATTTTACATAGCTTAAATACGGCTCTTTGGGCTCATTATACTGTAACTTCAGAGTAAAATCTATGACTTGGATTTTTTCCGGTAGTCCACAGAACCATACACCACAGGGACAGCCGAAGAAATAAAAGTGATGTATTTAGCCTAATTTCTCATATCTTAGAAGATGAGCTTTTTCAAAAAAATACAATAACTATCGTCGTATCTCATGATAATAAATGGAATGATTATGTAGATCAGATAGTTAAATTAATGAGAAATCTAAAGACGGATTATAAGGATTATCAAATGAAATCATAAATAGTGTATTGCCGTACTTTAAACAGCTGCAAAAGAACCTATATGTAAAATAGAACAGATCCGATTGACAATGACATTGTATCATTTCAAATCGGATCTTTTAATATGTGCCCTATTTGAGCTTACCTCTTCGTGGATTTAGTGGCTCTGAGTAATGGATTGCATGGCTCTGTCCAAATGGATTCGATGGCCCTATTTTCATGGATTGGGCGGCTCCGCCACCGTGGAATACTCAAATTGCTACACCTTTATATAAAGCAGAAACAACAATAAAATCCATTATAAACAAAATAGCTTTTCGATTCCGACTGAGACCACCATTTGTCAAAGATTGCACCTAGCATTTGCCAGGTGCTTTTTTTATGCCTTATAAACAGTTATCATAATCTTGTTTGTAAGAGCGGAGAGTAAAAAGAACTCATTGGCGTGCGTTGGTTTTACTCTCTTTTCTTTTTCTCACTTTCTATAAAGAATATTATAAAAGTCATAACACATAATTTGAATAGATTTTATTCAAACTTGTGCTATGACTTTTTTATTTAATGTGATTAGATTATTAACTTTCATATTCAAATAATTTGGCAATCAACAAGCATTAAAATAATTGAAAAAAAGACCCGGACAACTAAATGTTGTCCAAGTCCAATATCAGCTATAAACCGTTTTGGGGTATATGCCGCCCCTTAAAATCTTGAAGAGCAAATTCACCTTACCACATCCAAATTTATTGCGCACTTTTTTCTACAATTTTTTATCCATTGTAGTTAGCCTGATTCCAAATTTGATAATGAAAATAATATTTATTGATATCAATTACAGTTCCACATTTTGACAATGAATTTTGATATGATAAATTATTTGCAAACGTATTATAATATGCAACACCCAATGCTGAAGCTGCAACCAAAACTACAGCAACTGCTGGAACAGCTGAAGTTGCTGCACCACCAATGGCTCCACCAGCACGACAAATTTCTGCATAATTTTTTGCATCGTTAACTAAAGCATTTGATACAGCTTTGGTTTGAGCAGTTCTTACATAATTCCAACCTTCGATTTTCCAAGTCTGACCACATATTCCCGTAGGTATAACTTGTGGGGTTAAATCTGTATTTTCAATAGAATCAATTGCAATATCTAAGAAACTTTCTTTCGTATAATTCGTTCCTGCTACTTGATTTAATTTCATCAAAGTCATAAACATCAACTATTTCTTTGATTGTATCATAATCATAAATATATTTATTATCTTCTATAATTAAAGTTTCTGTTATACGATCTTACATTTTGAATACATCAATAAACTTGAACGCAAGAGCAGTATTAAAAAAAATAAAAAAATCATCTATTTACAGATTGGATAATTAATAACATATATGGCATAATTTTATTGGTGATAGAATGTTGGAAAACTTTTTTAAATACATAGATGAAAAAGAAGTTAAGAAGAACGGAAATTTTTATAAAATAAAAATTAAAGGGGATTCTTTAGGTGGACAGGCAATGAATGATTTAGCAATGTCTGTAAAGTATATTATTTATCATGAAATAAACGAAAAAATAAGAATTGAAATAGAAGCAAAAATAATCAGTGATTTAGCAACTATTGTTGTTTTTGAATACATTATATATCTTCTTTTAAAATATAGTAATTGCTCGGTTTATATTAGATTTAGACCTAGTATTTTAAAATATACTCAAAGTTTTATAGATGGCTCCATAGTAGGTGATTTTATAAATTCTAATCAAAGTTTTATTTTGAAACGTAAAGATTACATACACAATTTTGAATCAGAAGCTCCTTATACGAATCTGCATAGATATAGAAAGTTGATTAAAAATGACAAGGATGTAAATAAAAAAATAAACAAGGTTTCAACTGATGCCTATAATTTTTTACAAAATCAATTGAATGATGAAGCGTATATAGAAGATTGTGTAGAAGTGATTGGAGAATTATGTTCTAATGCTACAGAACATACAAAAGAAGATTGCATTTTAACTATAGAATGTGGCTATGGACTTAATGAAAAAAAACAAAAGAAAAATATTTTATCAATTGTGGTTTCTAATGTATCTGAAAATTTGTTTTATCAAAATATTTTGCATGCTAATAAGCAAGGGAAAATTAAAGTTGAGTATTTGGATAAGGCAAAACAAAATCACGGTCACCATTTTGGGGAAATTGTATCCGACGAGTATTCTATAAGATATGATGAAGAGTATTTTTATATGGTTTCTGCGTTTCAGAAGGGTGTATCATCAAGACTAGACCAATCAGATACAGGAGGAACTGGGCTGTTAAAAATAATTTATAACATTTTAGGTAAGACAGATGATAATTTTTGTTATATACTAACAAGTAATAAAGTGCTGTTTTTAATAGAAGAATTTATTCAACCAAAAGATAAGACTTTTATCGGATTTAATGAAGAAAACGATTATTTATCTGCAATCCCTGCTGAAAAGTCGTTAGGAAAATCATCTATGTCTTTTGGAGGAACTATTTTTTCTTTGAATTTAATTTCAGACAAGGAGAAAAATGATGAATAGAATTAATTTATACTTTGATAAATCTCTTTCTCATATAGCAGGAAATCCCTATGGGCAAGAAGTATATTTAAACCAAATAAAAGATCAGTTAAAATTGGATGAAGAGAATGAAATATATTTTCCTATTCAGATAAAAGGCGTTTCAATCTCTTTTATTCAAGGATTGATAAAAGATTTGGTGAACAAATATGGTAAAGAAAAAGTTCTACAACTTATTACTTTGAAGTCTGATAACGAAATGTTACAAGAACGATTAAATAGAAATATTAAATTTTAGGGGATTACTATCGAATGGATTTTATTAAGTTTAAAATGATTGAATATGTAGTGAATGCTACTGGCAATACTCAAAAATTTGGTTTAGATACTATGATTGCTATTATGTCGTTTATTGTTTCTGTGTTTGCTTTGTATACTACAAGAAAAATTTATAGAGTTGATGAAACAAAAAATTTGTATAAGGAAGTATTTGAAGATGATTTATTAAAGCAATTCCCCGAAAAAATATACCATCTTTTAGAAGAATGCTCGTATGATAATTACGATGATTGCATAGATTCTTTATCTCAAGTAAAAGAAAAATTATATTTTTTCCAACTATATAATCCTTCGCTTTATATGGAATTGAAGAATGATATTATAGCTATAAATGAAAATATAGAATTATTAATGCAAAATTGTAATGCTCCAGATGAATTTAGTTACTATAAATCATGTGTTCAATATAAAGTGCATAAATTCTATCATTCAGTATATCAGCTTTCATTTATTAAAATTCTGTATTATGACATTTTAAATGAACACTCTTTAAGAAAAGAGAAGAAAAAATGGAAAAATAATTAAATGATGCATGAAGCTTTAATGTTGATCAATAAAGTGATATCTAGGTATAATCGAAAAGTTTTAGGTAATCTGTGACTTTTTATTAGAAATCAAATCTATCATAAAAAAAGCCCATCAAATCATATAAAATGATTTGTATGGGCGCTTTTCATTTGC
>ENA-OPSR01000060-OPSR01000060.1-human-gut-metagenome-genome-assembly--contig:-NODE-60-length-53781-cov-5.421118_pt1 | contig 53781 bp, 45 predicted proteins | sample MGYA00241459_ERZ501910 | MGnify/ENA primary metagenome ERZ501910 (study PRJEB25962, sample SAMEA2042504) | human gut metagenome | biome: human gut; feature: human-associated habitat; material: faeces...
GGCACATTTTTTGTGTTCCTCTTAAAAGATGCCATTTCTTAACTTAATGACATTGTCCAGAGTCTCCCTTTCTTCTTCTTATGATGTAACTCATCCCATTAGCGTCATGTAAAACCAGTATAAATATTTTGACTTAGAACTGCTACACCATTGAAAAACAAAGGTTTTTCTTGGTTGTCACTATTATATCTCTTAACCCCGTTTCAATAATTTCAATATCATGTTCACCAAATAGTTTAATCATATTTTCCGCTAAGTCTAGAATCTTTACTGGTTGTCCCATGTCTAATACAAATAGTTCTCCATTATTAGCCATAGCACCGGATTGTAAGACTAATTGACTTGCTTCTGGAATAGTCATGAAATAACGAATGATTCTCTTATCTGTTAATGTAACTGGTCCACCTTTGGCAATTTGTCTTTTAAATAATGGAATAACACTTCCAGCACTTCCTAATACATTTCCAAAGCGTGTTGCACTATATTTCACATGTCCATACATACTTGCAGACTGTACCATCATTTCACACATACGCTTAGTAGCGCCCATTACATTTGTTGGGTTCACTGCTTTATCTGTTGAAACCATCATAAAGCGTTGTGCATTGTATTTTTCACATAGTTCAATTAAGTTTTTTGTTCCAAATACATTATTATAGATGGCTTCTACACAATTATGTTCCATTAAAGGTACGTGTTTATGTGCTGCAGCATTAATGATGATTTGTGGATGGTATTGTTTAAATACTTTTTCCAATGCTTTTTTATGTGTGATTGAACAAATTTCAATTTGAAGATTTATATTATTTCCATAGGCAATCTTTAATTCTTGTTGTACATTATAAGCACCATTTTCATAAATATCTAAGATGATGATTTGCTTAGGATCCATCTTAGCTAATTGTCTACATAATTCAGATCCAATAGATCCTCCTCCACCGGTAATTAAGATGACTTTATCTTTATAATATGCATACGTTTGTTCATTTGTGACAGCTAATGGTTTTCTTAACAATAATTCTTCAATATCAAATTCTCTTAAGTTACGTTTGCTTCCTGCCGTATATAATGTTGGATAGTCATATACCTTTACTTTATATCCAGCATTTTTATAATGTTCATATAAGCATTTCTTTTTGTTGACATCCATATTAGGAATTGCGAATACAATTTCTTGTACTTCATAAGCCTTTAACTTATCCAGTGTTGTTTCATCTGCATACCAAACTGGAATACCATTTACTTCTCTTCCCGCTTTTGTTTTATCTATATCAATAAAACAACGAGGTACATATACTGCTTTTTCATCATTTAGTAATTCTTCGGCAAAACTAGCACCTACTCGTCCAGCACCGATAATCGCAATCTTAATTTTTTGAACTTCTTTTTCGGATCCCGTAGTTAATCCAGAAAAACTATATAATAACTTACTTAAAAATTTACCCTTTGATGTTTCATTATTACTATATAAATATGCATATCGGTAAATCATACGAATACTAATTGCACCTAATAAATTGACACAAACTAAACTTAATGCACGATCAAAGGTTATTCTTTTAACTTGTAATGTAGTTTGTAAAATAATTAACAGAATAAACGCTATTGCATCCGAGAAAATCAAGCGAATATAGCCTTGAATACCGCCATAACGCCAAATCTGTCCGTATATATTACCTATCATTCGACAAATAAATATACAAACAAAACCCAATATAGATAGTTGCAAAGAACCTGTGTTTGTTAAATTACCATTACCTCCATATATCCATAGTAATAATATCGAAGCAATAATATAAACAATGACATCATAAACAACTAAAGGCCAGCGTGTATTACTCTTTTTTAAATTTTTACTCATGTAGATCCCCATTTCATTAAAAAAGACTCGCAATATACGAGTCTATATATTCAACCCAAACGTTATAGCTTAGATACAATTTCCCCTACCCATTCACAATAGATAAATGATCAGTTCAATCTAAGTGCGGAAAACCAGCTACTAATAATCTACCTTAAATGTATCTTTCTATAACCTATAAAAGCTATATTTCAGTTATAACTAACACTTTTTACCCAAAAGTTTCTCCAAAATTTTAACTTTTATAAGAGCCATTGTCAAGTATACATAAATTGGCAAAATGTTAATCATATTCCTTATATACGATACTTTAAGAAGATTTTAATAATATAGTAAATGTAAAAAAATTATTTTAAAATGTAATGAATTGTTAAATACATGTAAAGCAAAAATATTTACAAATTAAAACTGAATTTATACTTAAATATTATAACCATTCAATAATATAATTCATTGTAAATTGTAAGCGGTATCCAAGATTTATTCATTTCAAATTTAAATGAATTTAAAGATGAAAACGAATATAACTAACAAACTAAACATTAAAGCTATCGAATATGGAAATGTTTTAATCTGAATACCAGTACTAATCTTTGATTGACTTTTATTCAAAACAGGAGTTTCTTTATGAGTTGTTTTTTCAACTTCTTTATCAATCTTAAAAGAAGGTCCCTTAGTTTCATGTCTATGGATTGCATTCCTTCCTAAGATACTAAATACATCATTCTCGACAATTTCATACTTATAATTCTTTGATTTACTTTGAACAGTAAGTTTATAATCACCAATATCTTCCCCTGGTTCTCTTGTTAAAATATAATCATCATTTCCTAAGACTGGATCTTCTTCACCAAAGTATTTAAATTGTTTATTCGGTTTTAATTCAATAGTTTTAGGAAGAATCGTTACTTTGAATGGAATCGATTCATAATATCGTTCATCCAAATTAAACGCTACTGTATATTCCCCAACATCCTTTAATAAAATTGGTTTTACATGATCTATATCACTATAAATACTAATACCATCCTCAGAATAAACATATTCAACATCTGGATGTGTAATCTTAGTCTTTAAAACTTCAACGTCATTAACATTCTTTGGCTCAAACTGAAAATCATAATTTCCTTGATAATTGTCCAATGAGTTAATATTACCATCTGTATCAATTCTCAACTTAAAATCATAATCGCCAACATAATCACACAAGTACTTTTCTTCTTCAGGATCATTATCTCTCCAATCCTTGTTGTAAGTAACCTTTACTGGTACTTTCTTAGGATTAATTTCAAAGAAAATAGTTTCTCTATTACTCAACAACGCAATATATGTACCACAATCTATTGGAGCTTCATCTAGTAATTCTCCTTCGATTGTATAATACTTAATTGCATTTTCAATTTTTACCTTTTGAGCGCTGTACTCAAAAGATAAATCAACCTCCTGGGCATGTATATTCATTGGAATACATGCCACAACTAACACCAATACAACACCTAATAACCGTTTCATATAATATATTCCTTTCTATAGGTGAACCTCTATATCCACTATATCAAAGAATCTAACTTGTTACCAGTTGTTTTGTATGTTTGTTAAATATTTATATATATTTAGTTTATATATAGTATAATAGCATTATTTTTATGCTTAACATTTGTGTTTATTAAGAGTGGAACTTTAATTATAAGGCTTCAACTCTAATATCTTCATTAATTATTCTTTTTTAACATTCCTAACAATTTGCTTAAATCTGTTCGATATAAAAATGCGAAATAAATGCAAATACATAAAGCTAGAATTAATGAAAGCAAAATGTTTGTTGGGAAGATTACTCTCCATACTAAGAAATACGCAACCATTCCCATAGCTGCAAAAACAAATCTTTTTTCTAATATCATTAAATTCATTTTACAAAGAACTATAACGCAAATAATATCTGAAATAGCATATCCCAATAAAGTGGCTAACGACGCACCTTCTATCCCTAAAACCGGAATCATAAAATAGTTAATTGCGATATTAGCTATTGCTCCTGCAGAAAGTATCAGCATATTAGGCCAAGTCTTCTTTACTACAAGAAATTGGTTAGCTGCAACTTGAAATAACATTTGAAGTAATGGCGCTAAAAATAAATATGGAGCAATGATGAATCCAGAAAGATATTGCTCAGTAAATAAGATTTTAAATAACGGGTATGATAATGCACAGATAAATGAAGTAGCGATAAAAGAAATAATTCCTAAATATTCAAAAACCAAAGAATTACTTTTAACTTGGTCATCCTCTTTCATAGTTGAAAATGCAAAGTATTGCCAACCGCCTGCAAATGCAGTATAAATCAACTGACTACAATGTCCAAGTTTAGATCCGACTGAATAGATTCCAGCAGCCCCAATACCAATCATATTTGTGATCATTAATTTATCGCAAGAATTAAAAACCCAATAAATCAGAAAATTTGGAAGTAATGGAATGGCAATTTTTAACAAAGATTTTAAAAGTGAAAAATCAAATCTTCTAGGATCAAACCATTCTTTGTTCATAATACCAAATGCAATTTCCATAGTTACACCTGAAATTACAGCAGCTAATGGTAATGCAATCGTATAATAACCAGAAATTAGCATAGGAATAGAGATTCCATAAGAAATTAATGGAGAAAGTGTATTTGTAACTAAAAACACCTTTCTTTTATTCTGCATACGTGTTGGTGCTGATATAATGCTGTTAGTTGCACCAACAAGACTTGCAATTGCAGAAATGTATACAATATATGCATACTTTGTATCACTAAAGAAATAATATGCAATCTGTTGTTTAAAAATAAGCAATAACAAGAAAACTATAATTGAAGTAGCAAATGTAAACACTAATGCTGTTGAACAAATCGTTTTTTTGTATTCTACTTCATCCTTTTCAAAGAACATACGATACATTGCATCATACATTCCCATTACTGCAATAGAACTCGCAAACTGAACCACTGTATTTGATAAATCACTCAATCCAAAATAATCAGTAGTCGGCATTAGACGCGTAACAATAGGAACCATAATAAGTGGAATTATTTTGCTCATAATTCCACCTAAACCGTAAACTAAAAAATTTTCAATAAATAATTTAAACTTGTTCATTAAATAAATATGTCAACTCCTATACTTATTTACTATTAATCATCTCTTTGAATTGATCATAGTCTCTAATATAATCTTCTACTTCATAGAAGTCAGAAGCAGCTACACATAATACAGAATCTTTCTGTAACCACAACATTTCTCTCCACGTTGGCTCTTCAATAACTACTCCAATAGAAGGATCCGAAAGTTCAATTTCCTCTCTTCCATTCTTATTTTCTAAAATAAGCTGTATTCTTCCATATGGACAAAATAACAACTGCTTTAATTTTTTATGTGCATGAAATCCTCTTCTAGTTCCTTCTGGGACTTTAGAGATATAATACATTCTCTTTATTTCAAACGATACATCATGTGTTGCTTCAAAAAATGAAAGTTCACCTGCACCTACTGTAGGAATTGTTTTTATATGTACTATCTTACATCCTGCAACCTCAGTTCTATCATCAAGAATATCTCCTTTTAAAACAGAATACCATTTTAAATTCGTCATTCCTGCATAGTTAGAAGTAATCGTACTTGGAATATCCACAGCTTCATGAAAGTTATGTTTATCATAAAAACGTACGGCTCGTTCATTATCTCTAGATACACACCAATATACATTATCTAATTCATATTTTTCAAATGCTAGGCGGATGATCTCTTCCATTCCCCACCATGAATAGCCTCTACCCATAGCTGAGTTTCTTACAGTAATCGCAAATTCAGCGCTGTTATTGCTTCTATCCACATTTTTAAGACTTACAGTTCCCATATATTCATCTTCATCCGATACTATTGCCAAATGAATATCACTTTTCTTATCAGCAGATGCTAAAATAAAAGCTTCACAGTCTGCTAAAGTTTTTTCTTTAAAATTACCTCTTAAATTTTTTACTACACTCTCGTCATGCATCCATTCAAGCATCAAAGGAGCATCTTTCAATTCTAAATCTCTTAATTTCATTTGAACTCATTCATCCTATCAATTACATACTGTACTTCTTCATCTGTCATTCCATAGTACATTGGAATACTTAATTCTGTTTCACTGATTTCCTCTGCGATTGGATAATCACCTTTTTTAAATCCAAGATCCGCATAGCATCCTTGTAAATGCATTGGAATTGGATAATGTTTATTCGTACTAATACCTACATCATTCAAGAACTTTTCAAGTTCATCTCTTCTATCACATCTTACACCAAATATGTGCCATACAGGCTCAGCGTATTCTGGCACAAATGGCAAAATAATTTCTGGATTATTGATTCCATCTAAATATTTTTGAGCTATCTTTCTTCTCTCTGCATTTACTTTATTCAAATGAGGAAGCTTTGCAGCAAGAAAAGCGGCCTGTAATTCATCCAAGCGTGAATTATTACCTTGATAAATATGATGGTATTTATAATCTGAACCATAATTACCTAATGCTCTTACTTTTTTAGCCAACTCTTCATTATTCGTTACAGTCGCACCTGCATCTCCTAATGCACCTAAATTCTTTCCTGGATAAAATGAGAATCCAGCAGCATCTCCAAATGAACCAATTACTTTTCCTTTATATTTAGCTCCATGTGCTTGTGCACAATCTTCAACAACATAAAGATTATATTTTTTTGCAACTTCCATAATTGGATCCATATCGCAAGCTTGTCCATATAAATGTACAGGCATAATTGCTTTTGTTTTATCCGTGATTGCAGCCTCAATCTTTGTTGGATCAATATTAAACGTACGGATATCTGGTTCAACAAATACAGGAGTTGCTCCCGTATATGTCACAGCCAATGCAGTTGCGATATATGTGTTTGAAGGAACAATCACTTCATCCCCTTCTTTAATTCCCATTGCTTTCAAAGCAAGGAATAAAGAATCTAATCCATTCCCAACTCCTACACAATACTTAGAATCGCAGTATTCTGCAAAAGCTTTTTCAAAGGCTTCATCCTCAACGCCTTCAATATACCATGAACGATTATATACACGTTCAAAGGCATTCCTCAAATCTTTATCAAATTCTTTTTCTAATGGTTTAAATGTTACAAATGGTACTCTCATAAATATCTATCCTTTCTATTCATTTATGCTATTTTATGTTTCAAAGTAAGTATACCCTTAATTACTTTATACTTTAACCTTTCAATTTCATCAACTTTAAAACTATATAGCTTCTTTAACATGTCATTATCATCTTTACGTATGTCATTCACATTTTTATTATCAATTTTTCTTGTTGATAAAGAAAGTCTATAATTAACATATGCTTTTTCTAGAACACTCGCATGAATATTTCTTTTGATAATCAGATTGACCCACATTGGATAATCTTCTATATATTTAAAATTTAAAATTTCTTTTTTGATTTCTTCATCACGCCAATACTTACAAGGTATAAATACACCTGGCGCCATCAGATAATTCTGAATTGAAAGCAAAATATTAAGCTTATTCTTGTTCGCATAATACTTAACTAAATCAAAATTTCTTTCAATACCACAAATATATTTTTTTGCCTCTTGACTATTATTTGAAATTGGAATAATTGGAGTAATAATTACATCATTTATTCCTTTCTCATATAATTCGAATATATTCGAACTTTCGTTATATCTATCATCACAAGCCAGAATTTTAAAATCTTCCGTAACGCAATGATCTATAGCATTATAAATATTTTTTACACTCCCCAAATTAACTTCATTTGCAATTAAATTTACCTGATCAAACAATTGTTCATTTTCTTTAATCCAATCCTTTGCTAATGGAACCGTACTGTCTTTTGAGCAATCATCAGCTAAAACTAAAGAGACTTTAATATTTTTTCCATACCTAATAATTTGTTCTTTAATACTATTTAAATGTTCAATTATAAATATTTCTTGATTATAGCTAACACTGATAAATGTAAATTCAGTCAACATTACTTCAACCATCCTTTCTTTATTAATAGTTCTTATAAATCTAATATATCTTTAACGATGATTGAAATTACGTTTCTAACATCGAATTTATCTTTGACAATTTGCGTATTACTATTTCCAATTCGTTTACTTCCATTATTCAATAATGCATCACTCCATTTATTTACACTATCCTCTTCATCTATACTGATAAATTGAATCGTTTCAGATATATCAACATCAGGAGTAATGTTATCTGATATAAAGCATTGTAATCCATTCATTTGAGCTTCAACTAAAACGTATGGAAAGCCTTCATATATTGAGGGTAATACAAAAGAATCCATAGCAGAATACCATTGATTTGCATCTGTTCTTGCGCCTAAAAATAAAACATTATTTTCAACACCCAAACTCTGAACTGCTTCTTTTAATTTTTGTTCTAAAGATCCACCACCGATAATTAACAATACATAATTAGAATTCGTTTTAATCATCTGTTTTATTACATTAAACAAAAACATATGATTCTTTTCATTTTCTAATCTTCCAATGATTCCAACAACGATTTTATCATCAATATGTAATGAAGTTCTCAATCTATTTCTTATTTCAGGATTGAATGAATAATCATCTACATTGACTGCATTAGCAATCGTTTTATATTTTCCAGACATTAAAAATTTTTGATTATATTTACTAACAGCAGCATTCATAGAACACGAATAGCCAATATCAGCAGACTGACTAATATAATTAATCATTATTTTACGCATTAATAAATCTAACTTACCTTTTGATTCATACCCCACACTATGTGCATGTGTAATAACTTTTATATTATTATGCTTAGCAGGTAATACACTTGTTATTAAACCTTTCAACGAACACGAATTAATATAAATTAAATCATAATGGTTCTTCTTTAAAACTCCATTTACAAAAAGCATTTCATTCATGAATTTTAGTTTAGATTTTTTTTGTTTATAAATAAATACTCTTGCACCAAGTTTCTGCACTTCATCCAGGTAATCAAGACGAGTATCATCGAAAATCAAAAAATCAAAATGTAGTTCAGATGAAGTAGCTCCTCTAAATAATTGCAAAGCAAATTTCTCCATGCCACCAATACCTAAAGAACTCACTACTATTAATACATTCTTTTTTATCATTATTCACCCATTCACTTTCTTAATATGTTTATGATTTGCATTTGTAAAATAGTTCCAATATAAACATAAATACATCGGAATTAAAGTTCTAATAAACACACAAATATAATATGATTCCGTATTATCTGTTAAGTACAATACAAATGTAAATGTAATACAAATAAAATATGCAATACTGCAATTTAAACCATATGTTTTTTCAATATATTTTGTTAAACCAATAAAATAATAGGCAAGATAGATTATAAAGAATAAAAACCCAATTTCTACATACATTTTTAATATGTCCGAGTGAACATAAATATATCCATCATATTGTTGTCTCATTAATGCCATAACAGATCCTCGGCCTAATCCTGTAAAGAATAAGCTAAACTTAGCATTTGAACAAATATATTCATAGAAAATATTTCTTGCCATACTATCAATTCCAAATTTTAATAAAAACTTATTGAAAAAAGCACTATTGAAAACGAATACCAAATACAATAAACAAACAACAATACCTGCAATACTCAGTGCTTTTAATGTTTTTTGTTTATTTTCTTTATTTAGATATTTAAATAAAATATATAGAATAGTTGAAGCCCCTACTGCTAGAACAGTAATCCTTTTAAAACCTAGCAATATCATAAATAAAATCAAAATCGTTAATATAACTGTCTTTTTTTTCTCTTTTTTACCCATGAATAAATAAATGCACCAATAATATGCAGCTGCCAAAACCAATTCACTGGATTCTAAGATATTTACTCCTGATTTGCCTAGCCATCCTAAAGCAATTGCATTTGAAAATACTGAAAAGCCTTGAGTAAGAAATCCTTTTCCCAACACTAAAAACCAAGACAGAAATATAATTAGAAATCCAATTCGTAAAGCTTGCTTTTTAAATAGAACCAAAGCCGTATATGCAAGTATAATAGCGAAAAAAGTAGATAAATTCAAACTAAAATCGGCCATTTTTTCTACACCAAATAGAACTAATACTAACGAGTAAAGTTCTATTAAGAATGGCATAATACTAAATGCCAAGAATAATTTATTTAAATTTAAATAATTTTTATTTCCTACTGGCTTTGCCAATTTTACAGCAATTAAAAACCAAACAATAGTAAAACCGTACGTCATTGCCTTTCCAATTTGCATTCCAATGGCTATTGATAAGCAAAATGCTATAGGTAAATAATCAACAACTTTTCTATTCATTTAAATCTCCTTTACAATTCCATTGTACTTACAAATACTTCAAAATAATAATCCAATCAAAGACTATGAATCATTCGACAAAAAAGCAAACATGATTAAATTGATAAATATATATTGCGCAATTTATTAACTTCCTCATTAATAGAATAACCATTATTTTTTATAGAAATCTGAGCCTCAGTTGATAAAACACATCTATCATAATGTGATAAACGTATTTCTTCTATTGCAGAAGCCCAATCATCAATAGACGTTTCTAAATCTAAATAATCAATATTGTCTGTGACTTTTGTTTCAATAGGAACGGCACTTGATGTTATACACTTTAATCCTGATGCTTGAGCCTCAATCAGTACCATGCCCAACCCCTCATAAATTGAAGTAAAAACAAAACAATCAAATACTTGTAAATATTTCTCTACTTCTGTAAGCATACCTAAGAAAATCACATCATTAATTATCCCTAGTTTTTCCGCTTTGCTTTTTAGTTCTGATTCCAGTTCACCACCACCACCGATTAATAGTTTGCTGTACTTGTTAATCTTCTTGTATGCTGCAAACACATCTAACAAAAAAGTCTGATTCTTTGAACTTGTTAATTTTCCTACATTACCTATAATAAATTCATCCTTGATATTTAATTCTTTTCTTGCACTATTTCTAAGTGATTCATTATATGCATATTTTTTTGTATCTATTGCATTGTTTAATACAATATAATCTTTTCCATATAACCAATCACCCGCATTTTTTGAGACTGCAATTGCATCTGTATACGATTTTTTAAAAATCGGATGTAATATTTTATGTAAGAACGGATGTCCACTCCTATTCGCATGGACATGGGCGATTCTTTTTTTTACACCCGCAAACTTAGCTACAGATAACTCTAAAACCATTGTAGAACTATTACCGTTTAAATGAACTACATCATACTGTTCTTTTTTTATTAACTTATACAAGTTATGCATATATTGAAAAACATTTTTTCTCTTACCTAAATTATAATATTTACTATTACCCCTTAACATCTCTAAGATTTTATTATCTGGTGTATTATTTGAAGCAAAATCAATTTGAATATTATCTAAATCCATATGAGTATAATAATTCATCATCACAGTTGCTAAGCCACCGTATGATACAAAACTAGTGCTAATGATTATCAATACTTTTTTCATATGTATCTACATCCTTTCTATTCAATCATTCTATTTTATACAACTTTTTTTATATCCGAAGAACAAATACCTGGCGTTCTTTTTAGTCGAACCACTTTTTTATTGTGCTCATTACACCATTTTTCAACTTCGTCAAATCTTCCACCCTTATGGTCTTCACCAAGTGCAAGTATATCAAAATCAATTTTTTCTAGTGTTTCTACACAAACACTATCATAAACTATTACCTTATCTACAATTCGCAATGCCTCTAGCATTTCAACACGTTCTGCAGTTGAATAACGAATCTGTGCATTCGGTTTGTATTTTAATATATAATTGCTATCCTGTACTGCAACAATCAAATAATCAGCATGTTGCTTACATTGCTTAAATAGCCTTAAATGTCCTAAGTGAAAATAATCATAAACTCCAAATGTTAGAATTTTACTCATAATCATATTCCTCCTTTAGTCTTTTCAAAACCAAAAGTAATGGATCATATATATTTTTACTTTTAGCTATATCACTTTTATATTTATCGTATAGAATTGGAAGCTCTGTGCATCCTAATATGCACGTATCATATCTATTAACCAATTCAACAAAAATTTTTTTAGTACTCTCATTGTACTTATTCTGTTTTACAGCTTCGATACATTCTCTTATTAAACTGTACTCTTCTTTTTTTGGTATAATGCACTTAATCCCATACTTTTCTAAAGCATTTTGATAAATACAAGAATCAATAGTTCCTTCAGAACCTAACAGATACACTTCTTTTACTCCATCATTTTGTATGGTTGAAACACATTGTTGAATTATGTTAATAACCTTGTTTTCTAATGATGGGACTTTCTTATATATTTCAGGTAAAAATAAATGTGAAGTATTGCATGCCAATACTATATGAGTACATCCAGAATCAACTAAATTTTGCATTGAATCTGTCATTTCATTTATAAGTTCATCTACTTTTTCATTATATAAAAAAGCTCTAACACGACTAGGCATAGTACATCTATTATCAATGATAATGCGAGGCCTATCAAATTCTTTTTTAGCTTCAAAAACATCTGCATATTGCTGAAAAAAATGAACAGTAGCATATGTACCCATGCCGCCAAGTACTCCTATAACTAAATCTTTCATTGAATTTACCTATAATTATACCCTTTACTTGCCCAGTCCGATGCATTTTCATAATCTTCAGGTGTGTCAATATCTCTTGAGTCCACTACAACAGATCTAATAGGTAACAACTTTTCAATAATTTCATATGTAAAACCTGAACCTTTCGTAATCATTGAAGATTCAATTTTAGCTACACCAGGCCACTCATAATTACCTTCATTGTCAAAATGAATTGCTTGTTCATTTTTAACATTTACTAATACGGGTTCACAAGAATTCTTTTTTGAAACAGCTAGAAATTCACCTTTTTCATCTAAGATTCTTTTAAAATCACTTGGTTTGATAAGAATATCACCATCTATTGTTAAAATATATTTTCTGGTTTTAACAAGAGCCTTACATAAACTAGCTGCAGCACCCGTTTTCTTATATTCATTATTAAAAACAAACATAATATCTTTTCTATAAGAATTAACTACATCTATAACTCGATCAGCTTGATATCCAACTACAACTCTAATGTCTGTATAATCCTGCAAAGCTTCCAATTGATGAATGATCAATGGCTTTCCATCGATATGCAGTAATGCTTTTGTTGTACCAATGCCTAATCTAGTTCCCATACCCGCACAACAAATTATAACTGTTGTATCTACACTTGACATTCATACACCCCCTATAATAAAGTTCGTAAAAACTCTGCACATCTTTTATCATCATAAAAAGCAAAATCTATATTCGTTAACAATGAAGGAGCAATATCTCTTACTCCCCCAAAACCAATTGCTATATCTGCATGTCTTGCCATTCCCGAATCATTATCGCCATCCCCAATAACAACTATTGGCTGAACAAATTGTTTTACCATTAATTCCTTATCAACAACACTAATTACTTGAGATATTCGATTTTCTTTTACACTTGCCTTTGAACAATAAACATGATTTTTTAAACCAAGCTTATCCATAAGTCCACTAATCCAAACATCTAAATTTCCTGTTAAGACATAACAACGTTCCTTATTTTCGATAATAAAATTTGCTATTTCTTCATTTAAAGGTATTTCTGAAACCATACGATTCACATCACTAACGTCAATATCACTTAACAATTTTACGCGATTCAAAAAACTACTTTTGAAAGGAATTTCACCTCTCATTGTAGCTTCAGTTAATTCTCGCATTTCTTTTTGCTTACCAATTTTTTTAGATATAGTTGGTAAAATTTCTAATTTTGAAATTGTCGAGTCTAAATCAAATAAAAAAATAAAATCTGACATATATCACCTTTCTAGCGACATTCCACTAAGTTGTACAATTCTCTCACAATTCTTATTATCTTGATATTCATACATTTCATCTAACACTCTTTTTCTCTTTTCCTTATAGACATCTTTATCATTGGCAATATCTTCAAGAAATTCGTAAAACTGAGTCTGATTTTTTATTATATGTCCTGCCATATATTTTTCAGGATCATCAAAAGCAAATCCTCTTTTCTTAGAGTATTCATCAATATCCGGAACTACATATGCCTCGGGTTTATTTAAAACCAAATATTGCATGGAAGCAGATGAATAGTCACCAATTAATACATCCGATGTTTTCATCAATCCTGATAAAGTGAAATTTGTTTTACTAAATTCATCTTGAGTATATACATCTAAGTTTGAATAATGCATTTTCACTGATGAACCCGCATTCTGTACTGGATGTAACTTAACTATCAATTTTATATTATATTTCTTTAAAACAGAATTTAACTCTTCATAATCCTCTGTTTTAAACAATGGAACCAAATCTTCAACAGAAGAATCATCGTAACCAAGGTAATCTGATTTTCTAAATGTTGGTAACCACAATAATACTTTGTTAAAATCTGAGAAACTAGAACAATCCGATTTAGTATTTAATAAATCATCAATTAATGGATCTCCAATAACTACAACATTCTCTTCTTTACAACCGAATTCTTCTGCCATAATACTCTTAAAGATTTCTGAGGTTGCAATCATATATGTAAAATAAAACTCATCTCCGTTATTAATATTTGTTTTTCTACCACAAGATTTAAAATTTGTACATCCATGTCTTAAATGAATCACACATTGATTTTTAGAAGGCTTAATTGGTACCTGCCCGGTAGTATAAAAAACATGCTTCGCTTTAAAAAATAGTTTGTAGGCTGCTAAACGTGAAATATATTCTAACCCATCATTCTCTTTATATTGTAAATTCTCTATACCACAAACAATTCTGTACTTTTTATCAAAACCAGAATCTAATAGATATTTGCGTAAGGGAACAAGACTGTGCTGAATCCCCTTATTAGCCGAATATAATAAAACAATGTTATCATCTTTAGGAATAAAACGATTTATAACTGTACATCCTTTAAATATTGTGTTTTTTAAGATTTTTTTTATTTTTACATTTTTAATCATTCTTATCCCTCTATAACTCATTAACTATTTTTTCGAAATCTTCACAAAATTTAGCATTATTACTACTCATTCCTTTGCCCATACCAGCCACAATCTGATCATAATTCGTTATGATTTTTCCTAACTGCGTAATATCTTCAACTGGAATAATAGTTCCCATTCTTTCAGCAACATTCTTGGCAAATTCTACCTGATGATCATTAATATGTTCTTCAAACTTATGCTGACGTGGAACTACGATTGGCGTTTTTCCAATCTGTAAAGGCATAATAAAACTAGCTGGACCACCATGTGTAATTACAATATGAGCTTCTTCCACATTTTTGACCATTTGTTTATAGGGAATTAGTTTGTCCCATTTACAATATTTAGGTTCATAAGTACTGAAACCAGTTTGCATAATAACTTCTTCAGTAATAATACCATCTCTTTTTAAATCATCCACAGCTTGAATAAGTCGATTAAACGGCTGTTCATGAGTTCCTACTGTTACAAATATCATTTTTTACCCTTTCTAGAAAATGCTACCAAGATTAACTGCTTTTGGATAAACCTTCTTTTGTTCATCCCATTGAACAATAAATTTATCCACGATTGGATATACCATTTTACCAGTCAATGTAGACTTATCAATACGATCAAAAACCTCAATATAAATTAGTTTAACTCCCATCATTTTCCCTAAATAAAAAAACGGAACTGCTACGGCCGCACCAGTAGAAATGATTAAATCAGGTTTTTCCTTACGTAATACCTTCCAAGCAATACGTGTATTTTTAATCAAAGCTTTTATACTTCTATTTGTTGGATAATAACACGGATACATTTTTTCACCCTCTAATAAACTACGCGCATCCTCTTTATCAAACGTAACCCAAAAACGATTCTTATCTTCCCAAAATGGTTTTAGCATATATAAATGTGTCAAATGTCCTCCAGAAGATCCAACAAGACATATTTTCATTTTATTCTTTTCCATCTATATCAACATATTCCTTTCCTGTTGTTTAATTACATAACTTACGTACTAGTAATTAGAATCATTATATTCCCTTTTACCCTATAGCATTTAATCAATATTATGCACATATAGACTAGATATACATTAAATCTACCTATGAAACACCATTAATTATATCATAAGATGTAAATTTTTCTTAATAAAGTGTATATTTACCTTAAGATTCCATAACTTATTCAATAATTTTTTTAAGAAATATTTAATATATAGTTATTTGAAATATAACCATACAGCTACTAACTTAAGGCTAAACAGTAGCTATAATATTTTATTATCATTAAGAACATGTGTCAATGTAACCCGTTTCTACCACATAAAAAGAGTTCAGCAAATCACTGAACTCTCTTTATATTACTTTCTTAATAAAGAATTTACCATGTTCACAATATCATGACCATAGCTCTTAGAAGTAGCCCAACCATATCCATTAGGATTTTCTTTTATTCCTAACCATTCCACATATTGAGCGCTACCACGTTTCACTAGATTGAATCTTGGATCCACACATGGGTTTGTTAATGGGGATATAGAACCATAAGCTTTTAAATGTTGAATCTGAGCACGAATACCAATTCTTACATTACTAAAACTTGCACCATGTACTGCTCCAGTAGCACCGATACCCGCAAAGTTATATTGGTTTGGAAGAACATCTCCACCATATTTTAAGAAGCCTGTTTCTTTCATACATTGAGTAAATGCTACTTCAGCTCTTACACCCTCTGCAGTAGCTTCTTCATAGAAGATTTGTGCAAATTGATTGATTGTACTAGCTCCACCCTTAGCTAATACACCATTGTACTTGCCATTATATTTAGCTTTAAATGTATCATAACCTGACGCATTGGAATTATAGTAACGAACCATTTGAGCCACTGTAGTTTGACTAGTACCCATAATCTGCATCAAACCACCAGTTGCATTGGTGTTAATATATTCAAACACCCATTTTTGTGCATTCGAATTGTTTGAATCATACAATTGAATATTTGAAAAGTTACGAATCATACCACCGTGTACATCTAATACACGATTTGAATGCAATGCTGAAACTATACGTAAATTACTATTGGTGTCAAACATAATAATCCACTTTTGATTATATCCATTTGATTGTTTTTGCTGATATACGTTAGCACTATTACCACTACCACCAGCTGTTAAATACATACCAGAACCAACATTTTGGAACATGACATATCCTTTTGAATCATGTGTAATTTTCCATTTTTGTGCATTTGATCTATTTAACGAATACAGTTGAACATTGGCTCCACCATATAAGCTTCCACCATATACATCCAAAGCATAATTCACATTCTTATTTTTAATATAGTAAACACCATCGGTGATTTTATCCTTGTTTTGAGCAGCAAACAAATCACAACGCTCGCGATCTGTCATATGTTTACTAAAGTTCCATTGTTGAGCTTTACTACCATTATTTTGATACAATCCGATGTTTCGTCCATTCATGACTAATGCGCCACTTAAATCTAATACAAAATTAGGATCTAAAGCAGAAATAATTGTGTAACCAGAGCCATACTTTTGTACAACCCACTTTTGTGCTCGTGAGCCATCCAATGAATATTGCTGAACATTTGCGTTATTACCCGCTCTGCTTCCAGCCACCTCTAATACTTTACCAGAATTTATATTTGTAAAAGTTACATAACCTTGAGAGTCATGTGCAACGTTAAATGCTTGGGCATCCGTTCCATTTTTTGCGAACAATTGAACATTTGCCTTATTCCATGTATATCCACCATAGACATCTAACACATAATTTGAACTAAGTGCTGTACTAATTACATATGTACCATCCGCTAAAACATTTTTATTTGATTGTGCTAAACTATTTAATTTATCTGTTTTTGATACAAGCTTACTAAATTTCCATCTTTGTGCATTTGATCCACAATACGTATACAATTGAATATTACTACTATTTACGGCTTTACCCGTACTTAAATCCAATACATAATTTGAATCTAAAGCTGAAATAATAACATATCCATTTCCATCTGGCTTCACAATCCATTTTTGTGCTCGACTACCATTTGAACTAAATTGCCAAATATTTTGATTGTTTTTCTTAGTACCGCCATATACATCTAAAACTTTACCAGACTTTACATTCGTGAATGTAACATAGCCTTGTGAGTCATGTGTTACCTTAAATAATTGTGCTTCGGTATCATTGCTACGATATAATTGAACGTTTGCACCATTCGTTGTATAACCACCATAAATATCTAATACATAATTCGGATTCACAAGAGATTGAATATTATATGTTCCATCTGCTAAAACATTACGATTATCTTTAGCTAAAGTATCTAATGACTGATTTTTAAGTTGCAAACCAAGAGCACTTACAATACCTCTTGCATCCGCAACACCAAGTTGTTGTAGCTTAGCATTTGAACCCAAGTATTTATCAAACTCATCTTTATTGTTAATAAAACAATGTTCAACAATCAATCCCGTAATATTTGCCTGTTTCGCATAACGGATGACACCATAGTAATCTTGATCACTACTGTTTGGATTTGATGAAGTTGTACCATCCGTATAGTTACGAATCTTAATACCTCGATCATACAATCCCAAAGCTGTTAATTGTTTTTGAATCGCCTTTGCTAAATTTTGACCATTACTAGAAAGGTTCTTATTACCACTTGTATTTGGATAATAAACCTCTGCACCTTTTGCCGCACTATTTGCTGCTGAATTAATGTGAATACTAATAAAGTAAGAAGCACCTGCTTTTTTAGCTACTTCCACACGATTTTTTAAATCCATAGCTGCTTCTTCACTTAATCTCGTATCTGTAGTTCTTGTCATAACTACATTTACATCATATTTTGATAATTCTTCCTTACAATATTGAGCAATTTTTAAAGTTAAATCCGATTCCTTTGCTCCAAATGCAGTAGCACCTGAATCACTACCACCATGTCCTGGATCCAAACAAATTGTCATCCCACCAGTCGCATGTCTTGAAAACTCATCAACTGACATTGTTGCTGGTTGACTTGCAACACCATTTACAATTTCTTCTTCTGCCTTATTTACATCCGTAACTTCAATAACACCTTCTGAACTTATTGAGTCCTCTGTTAAATCCGGTAACGTTGCATCATACCCATCATATTCTTGATCCACACCAAATTTTACATCCATTTCTAAATCACTAAAGTTCAAATAATAAGATTGCCCATTATATACATAATGAAGTGTAGTCACACTATATTGTCCTTTTTCTTCTTCAGTAAACACTCTAGAAAATTTTACTAAATTATCAACTTGTTCTGTACTCTCTAAATCAAAAGTAGTTCCATCCTCTTTTTGAATGGTTAATCTAAAATCCGAATACCCCTCTGCATTATTTAATGAAAGAACAAAGTTTTCTGCTTCTCCATTTGATAATACTGGATTATCGACTAAGAAATATTCCATCATATTGGAATCTCCCAATTGCTCCTCTTCAACAACTGGCTCTTCCTTTTCAACTGGAACTTCCTCCTCTTCTGTCGGTGTTTGTTCTTCTACAGCAGGAACTTGCTCTTCTGTAGTCTCTTCTTCTGTTTGTGTTTCTTCTACAACAGGCTCTTCTTGCGTAATTTCATCATCTGCACGAACTGTATACATATTGGTCATTGTTGATACAGACATAAATACACTTAATACGAGAGCCAAAAGTGGTTTTAATTTTTTTGCCATTTTCTATCCCTCTTCCAATAAATCTATTTTAAATGAATATTTAAAATATTTCAATCTAACCAAAAAATAACCAGACACTTTTGTGCCTGGTTATAAGATTAAATTTTTGTTAGTTTAAATTTTTGAGCATTTGTACCATTATTTTGATATAGTTGTACATTTTGTCTATTTTGAATTAAACCACCAGAAATATCAAGAACATGGTTCTTGTCTAAGGCAGAAACAAATGTCAAACTACCATCACTATTCTTTTTCGCAATCCATTTTTGTGCTAATGAGTTGTTATAGTTGTATTGCCATACATTTGTACTATTTGATGAATGACCACCATACACATCTAATGCTTTATTTGTACTTACATTAATGAATGTAATATATCCAACAGAATCCTTTTTGATTCTCCATTTTTGATTCGAATTTGAGATTTGTACATTTGAACCACTTGAACCTAATGAATAGTTGTTATTCTTGTAGCATTGCACTACATAGGTAGTTTCTTGAATATCCGCATTATACTTCTTTGCCATGGAATCAAGTTGGCTACGCGGACTTTCATATTTAATGAAATTCCAAGCCTGAGCCTTTGTGTTGTTTGATTTGTAAATCTGAACATTTCCAAAATTCGATACTCTACCACCATATAAATCCAATACATAATTTGGATTTAAAGCCGAAACAATATTGAATCCTGAACCAGCCTTTATGACAATCCATTTTTGTGCTAACGAATTATTTGAAGTATATTGTGCTACATTTTGGCCATTCACACTTCTACCACCATATACATCAATTGCTTTTCCTGAACCAATATTGATAAATGTAACATACCCTTTTGAATCATGCACAATCTTCCAAGCTTGCGCTTTTGTACCATTGTTATGATATACGTTAATATTACCAAAATTGCTCAAGCTTCCACCATACACATCCAGTACATAACTATTGTTTAATGAAGAAGCAATATAGTATGTTCCATCACTAATATTGTTTTTATTCTGTGCAGCTAAAGTATCTAAATTAACACGTGTATTCGATATCTTTAATAATTTCCAGTTTTGAGCTGCTGTTCCATTTGAATTATAAATCTGTACAGCCGTACTATTGTTTGTTGAACCACCAGATAAGTCAAAAACATATCTTGAATCCCAAGCCGAAGAAATCATCCAACTACCATTACTATTGCGAGTAAAGATAAATTGTCCAGCTTTGCTAGAAGAACTTACCCCTTGAACTAAACGATTCGTATTTGACATAGTATTCCAATTTGTAGTAATACCCAAATATAGGTTAGATCCAACATTTTTAATTGTATAATAACCATTTTGATTTTTCTTAATTTCAAAATGCTGTGCATTTGATCCATTCCAATCAAAGATTTGAACAGCTGCACCATTGGATTTCGATCCACCTACAATATCCAATACTTTATTGTTGTTTTTAGATGAAATAATTTCATATGTACCATTTGACATTTCATCCTTAATAATGTCAAATGAAACACTTAACTTACCTGTAAAGGCATTTATACCAACGATGGTAGCTGTACCTTTACCAAGTTTAACATTATTTGAATAAACAACTTTATAATCTCTACCTTGAACCAAAGCTGTATTTTTCAATGAAAGATTTACTTCTGGTTCAACGTTCTTACCTGTATAATATACTTTTCCTACATGAGCAGTTCCCTTAGATACATCTAGATATAAATTTTGATCTCTAAGTTTACCTAACGAGAAGAATGGACCACCATTCTTTCTATCACTACTATCCCATGATGGATGATTGAAGACCTCACTAATATGTACACGACCATTACGTGAACTTGTATATGGATCATATACTGTTGTATAGCCCTGTGCATCTAAACCAAATAATAATATTTCATGCGTTACACCATACCATGGACAGAATTTTCCGCCACCAACAGCCGCCGCAATCATATTCCCCTTTAATAATTCTTGTTTAGCTGATTCCACATTTAAATTACTCTTATAACTCAAGCCAAATTTATTAGCTACATACTGCCAAGACTCTCCACCAGTACCAATAGAACTTGTATTGAAATATCCAGCATTATGTAAAATTTGACCCACTTGATTAGGCGTATAGTTTGTACCATTGATTGTATTTACAATCATAGTAACCGTTGTGGGAACACATCCCGAACCACCAAAATAATAATTACCAACGACATTCCAAGCCCATCTGCCATCATTTTGACAATAGTAAGAAACACCTTCCCAACTCGCTTTAGTAATAAAACCATTGCTATCTGTGTTATAAGTTACTTTATCAATTTTGAAAGTACCTGTTTGTCTTCTTCCAAGATTATCATAATACTTAGCACTATTCCCCATGTTCACAAAGCCAACAGATAAACTACCATCTTCCTTGAAGTTGTACCAATATCCATTTGCCTGCTTTTCACCAACACTCTGCAATCCTTTATCGAAATAATAAACTTTCCCTTTTAAATTTATCATTCCACTATAGGCAGCCCCATTCTCTAAGTAGTAGTGTAATTTACCATCTTCTTTTCTTAAAGAATATACGGCAATACCCGTTTCTTGATCATGAAGAACTTGTAAACCCGTCTGCATCATACCAGATTCATTAAAGTAATAAGAATCTGTACCAATTGTTTTAAAACCAGTTACCTTATTACCATTCTCATCAAAATAATATTTTTGACCATCAATCTCTGCAAAACTATTCGTAACATAAGCCCCATCTTTAACATACTGTAAAGAATCACTAGACCAACCCTCAGTTAATTTAGCACTGGTATCACTACCACCACCAACTGTTGTAGTCTCTTCATCTTCTTTTGGAACATTTGTTTCTTCAGTGTTTTCAGGAACATTTGTATCTTCAACTACTGCATCAATAACATCTGTTAAATCATCCTGATTTTCTACAGGTGCAGTCTCTTTTACAGGCTCAACACTTGTTTCTTCAGCATGAACGATAGTATCTGCAAAATTATAACTCATAACCGCTGCAAGAACGGCAAAGCCAACCTTAGCAATATCTCTATTATTCATTACGTATAACCCTCCACGGGTTATATTTTATTACTATATTTAAGGTAATACAATTGTCTTTTGTTAATTAAATAAAAAAGATCGCTTCAAAAATGAAGTGATCCAATTATACATATTGAATGTTTAGTTTACGAATAAAATGATACATGAATGATTTCCAATGTAACTTATCAAAAATCACAAATAAAAGCATACAAACATTGACTTTAAAAGAATCCTCCTTATTGAATGAAAAATGATAATAATCATTCTGCTTTAAGAAATCAAATGATTCATTATAGATTTTAGAATATGAATTCTTCTCTAGAACACTAGCCTGCATCAATAGATATTGTACAATTGATTTTAAATAAAAATAATCAATATAGTTTTTATCATACTTGCTTAAGTCCAATGTATTTTGAATTTTATTCAACAACATTAAAATATCATTGTTTCCTTGAACTGATTTCTTACTCTGTGTTAATGAATTCGGATTAAAACAATAATTATACCCAGCATAGTCAATCACTCTGACTTTATTCGTTAAGCTATTACACTTAACATTCATATATACATCTTCACCCAAGACAAATTTTTCATATTCAATATGATTGTCCTTTAGAAAATTCAAACGATACAATTTACCCCATGTAGCAACATAACGAAATTCATCCCAAACAGATACTTTAGGCTTTGAAACATACATTAAAGAATGATCTTCCAAGCTTACTTTCTTATATCCAGAAATTAGTACATCGTTATCTTGAATTTCTTTATGTAAAATTTCTAAATAATCCGCATCTATATAATCATCTGCATCAATAAAAGTTATATACTTTCCTTTTGAAAGCTGTATACCTTTATTTCTTGTTTTTCCAGCACCCTGATTTTCAAACGAATATACTTTAACACGAGCATCCTCATAGCTTTTTAATACCTCTAAAGTATTATCTTTTGAACCATCATTAATCAATAATAATTCAAAATTGGTATACGTTTGTTCTAATACACTATTTATACAAGTTCCAATATATTTTTCAGCATTATAGACAGGTACCACGATTGAAATTAAATCCATTTCTATACCTCCTTAAACTCTTGTTTACGCATAATAAATACATAAATAAGTAAATACAATAAAAATTGCATAAACATACATAATAAGTAAGCCAAAGATGCTCCAATTAAACTCAATTGAATAATAAACCATCTTGAAACAAATAAGGCAAAAAGAGATGTGATTGAATATACAATAAATTGTACAAATGTATGTCGAATTGTTGTTAATGCAGCCGAAATTAATGTACTTAATGAATAGAAAACAGCTCCAACTATAATCAAAATTAGGCACAATTTATAATTAGAAATATCAACACCATATAAAATATTTAAAACAGGTATACCCAATAAATATGCTCCAATAACACATGCAAATCCAAACGCAAGAACCAATAACGAAGATTTGAAAATTAAAACATTAAATTCTTTTTTCTTACCTAAAGCATATAAATTCGCAATCGTATTTAGAATGGGTTGCAATAAATATTGACAAGCCAAACTAATAATAGTGGCAGGCATCAAAACGATACCAAAAATAGCTTGTAGTGATTCTACAATGACACCGTCCAATGCATATTTTTGTGCATTCACAAGATATACACCCAGAAATAGAATAGAAAAAGAGAAAAAGCCATCTTTATATAGTTTAACAATATTTGATACACGAATCTCTTCCGTTGAATTTATATGTTGTTTGGTTTTTGGAATATCATATAAAAATAAAATAACTAGCCAAATTAAATCTAAACCTAAACAAGACAGTAATAAATTCTTTGTGATTAAATCTAAAATAATAAATATGACAATAGAAGCGATAGATTTAATAAATAAGGATTTACCAACCTGTTGTAAATTATCATTCTTTTGAAGTATTCCATAAAACACATCCGAAAATACTTCGCAACATTTCATAAAGCACAATGCCAATGTAACACTCATTTTATAGAAATCATACTTCATAACTAGACAATACAGAACAACAATTGTCATCATTAGAAGACAGCTTGATATTCTATGTACAATATATTCTTTATTTGAAAAGTCTGCCTTAACGTCTGTAACCTGGAATACTCTTCCCTCATAGTTTCCTATAAAACAAAATAGACAAGCCAATGAAAAGGCAAGCGTAAAGATACCAGAATCTTTCAACCCATTGATACGCATTACAATAATCATGAAGAATAATGAGTTGAACGCATTTGCAGTTGTACCAATCATATTCCAAATAACATTCTTCTTTGTGTTATTATCCATAAAGACCTCTTCTCTACATGTTTTTCTCTACAAGACTATACGTTATATACCCAACAAGAATACTTAAAGGAATCGATATTAGAATATTCATACCAACAAGCATCGATCCACCAAATAAACTAATAACCATTTGTTGGATTGGCCATCCACATAAGTAAATATCATAAGATAAATTTCCTAGTGAAGCTAAATGATTATTGCATTGTGGCAAGCAAAACGCAATATATAATGTTAAATAAGGAACAAATAAAAACGAAGCTACTTGTCCATATCCTAAAACAATCAATAAAACAAATGCCACTAATGAAATTAAAAAATACGTATTCTTCATCGTAATCTTATCTCTGTAAATCCAATAAAAGGATCCCCAGAAAAACAAGAAACATGGCTGAATATACCCCTTTATACCTAAAGGAATAAGATTGATTCCTACAAAAGCAACAATGACTAATAATGCTACATATTTATAACTCTTTTTATTCACCAAATTTAATTTGTATGCCAATAACAACACTAGATAACAAACAAATTCAATAGGTAATGTCCATAACGGACCATTGACAACCCCTTGATATATATTATTCATAAATACGCCTGGTAAATTATGAATAGGTATCAAGATGAAATTCAAACAATACTTAAAGAAATCTATAGATAAAAAATATTTACCTAAAGTGTATGTAGAAAAAAACAATCCACAAACTAAAATACAAACAAGCAATGTGAACCACAATGGTGGAAATATTCTTATGAAACGATTGTGAAGATATTTTTTCGAATTTTTGCTCTTTAACAAACTTTTCGTTACAAAAAAGCCGCTACTCATAAAAAATATTGCAACGGCTAAACTTCCAAACGCAATAGAATTTCTAGATAAGTCTGATAGTATATCATTATATTCAGCACCTTTACATAATGGATACGCATGCGATATGATGACAAACAATGCAGCTATAAACTTGACTAAGTTTAAATTATTGCTTCTTGTTGATTCAAACTTTTTTAACGAAACACTATTTTGTTCCATTATATTTCTCCATAATTAAATTGATCTTTGCATTATCTCCCCAAATAGCTGGTGAATCATAAGGACGTTCTGGGAATTTTCCATAGTCTGGACGAATACTAAAATGATTCTTTTCAATGAATTCATTTACTTTATCAGCCAATGAGACAGGTTTACCAGAACAACAGTTAATGATACCCGTCACTTCAGATTGTGTAGATGCGACGGCAATCTGTTTTGCCAATTCATCAACATTAATAAAGTCATACTTATTCTTTCCAGAAACAAATGGGAATGAAGCTTTTCCTTCATGCTCCATCTGTGTAATTTTAGAGAAAATTGAATTGTTGTTCGAATCGTCCCCTAAAATATAGTATGCACGCAACCACATTAAAGCCGTATTTGATTTTTCTGCCAACAATAAAGAAGATTGTCTTAATGCATTTTTCGCTATTCCATACATAGATAAAGGATTTGTAGGTGTATTTTCATCAACACAACCTTCATAGTAACCAATTTCATGCATAGTTCCCATTACAGATAAATATTTAACACCACCATCAATCATGTTTTTAATAAAAGCATAATGCTGTGACAACATACCCATATGTGCATCTGAAGCATGATTAAAACCATCTTTCCAAGCCATATGAATACATGCATCAGGTCTTCCTAATTTGTTGTAAATATCATCTGAGAAAATATCTAAAGATAAAAATTTTGCATCTGTGTTAATTCCTTTATTAATCATATCTACTGCAATTACCTCATGATGCATCTTAATCAATGCATCAACCACATGTCTTCCAATATATCCAGAAGCTCCTGTAACTACTACCTTCATTGAATCATCTCCTATAACTTATTACTTTTTTCACTTAATGCGTAAACTGAATTTATTCCATTCGCAATAAATTTTGGCCAATATAAACTCATAATTTCCAAATCTTCCTTTTTACGAATATTTTCACCTAAATTCTTTGACGTTGCTGATTCCGCATAAATTCTATGACCTAATAGAGGTTTATCAATATAAATGAATTCCCCATTTAATTCAGCTAAATCACACCACGTCTTATAATCGCAACTATTAATATAGTTTGTATCAAAAATAGATTTACCAGCTCTAACCTTATTATAAGTAGCTGCTGGACAACAAATTGGACATCCAATTGATAAAATTCTTCTACGAATAAATTTAGATGATTGATTTTTATCCTTTTTCAAAGGTGCAAGCATCATTCTTTTCACTTTAAGAATCTTATTTGTATATACCTTTTTATCATTACGGATTTCATAATAGTCGGTAAATGCAATGATAAAATCATGTTTATTACCAATATATTTTAATGTTTTTTCTAAAAAATCGGGTTCATAAACATCATCTTGATGAGCAATTGTAACCAATGGAGTAGGAGCATGATCATATGCCCAATTCCAATCTGTTCCTGCATTCTTGGGACTTGGATTTACAAATAAATCTAATCCATATTTTTCACACAACCCTTTAATATGATCATTCGGTGTAGATGTAGAAACAAAAACTTTACTCTTTACTGTTTGATTCAATAAAGACTGTATTGTCATTTCTAAATGCGGATTTTCTTTATATGCACAAATCACAAAACTATGATCGTTTCTATTAAACATTTAAGTACCCCCTATTTCTTTATTTCACTTTTTAACAATGAAATTTCCTGCACTAATAATGTTATTTTTCGCTTCTGAGCAGAAACAATAACAGTTAATGACATAGTTATAAAAAATAAAATGACTAATAGCACACCAATAACCATGTTAGATACAGTTTGAAAACCAACTAAATTTGCTAAAACAATTAATGAATTCGGCCAAATTGCTAAAAATAATAAGATAATAACGCCAATTCCCCATAATAATGAATATTTAACAGGTATCATTCGCTTATGTAAAATACGAATTACAACGACAGCTAATATTAAAGCAATGATCAGAACAGCCAATCTTAGATTTAAAGGCATTATTTTGACCTCCTTGTTCCAATTATCATAATCGATAATAAAACATTAATCATATAGTAAGCATTTTTCCAACTACGAATCGAAGAAACACCACCATTACGTTCCTTCATTTCTACAGGAACTTCTTCAATATGTAATCCTTGTTTTAAAATTTGTGTTGTTGAAATGGGTTCTGGATATTCCAAAGGATAATCTAACGCAAATTGAGCAATTAAACTCTTATCGATTGCTCTAAAACCTGATGTTACATCATATAATTTTTCACCGGTAAAAAACTTAATAAATGCCGAAATGATTTTAATTCCCATTTGACGAGCCTTTGTAGATTTAAACTCACTTGTCGAACCCTCTACAAAACGAGATCCAATTGTCATATTTGCTTTTCCTTCAAAAATAGGCTTACAAATATCTCCTACAAAATTCACATCATGCTGCCCATCACCATCAAACTGAATCGCAATATCATAATTGTTTTCTAATGCATATTTGTATCCAGTTTGAACCGCTCCACCAATACCTAAATTATGCACTAATTTAATATGAGGCTTATTATTAGATGTTAGTATCTCTTCTGTTCTATCTTTAGAACCATCATTAATGACAATATAATCTAATTTATTTGAAGAATGATTCTTATTATATGCATCAATCGTGCTTATTGTTGATAAAATAGAATCTTGTTCGTTGTACGCTGGAATAATTAACAATACTTTATTCATTATTCTCCTCTTTTCTTTTTTCAATCACTTTTAAAAATAACATAAGAAATCATTATCCTCAAGTAAATATTTCCATTTAGTGATTCCAAATATTAGATTAACAACCCATTTCTTTTAAATATCTAGCCAATGCATCCTGCCAAGTAGGTAATGGTTTAAATCCATTTTCTACGAGTTTAGATTTATCTAAACGAGAATTAAATGGACGAGCTGCCTTTGATAAACCATATTCTTCTGTTGTTACAGGATTTACTTTAGTAGTATATCCAGCTTGTTTAAAGATTTCACACGCAAAATCATACCAGCTGATATATCCACCTTCATTTGTTGCATGATAATAGCCATATTTATCGGTTTCAATCATATCAACTAATAATCGTGCTAAATCAAATGTATAGGTTGGCGTACCAATTTGATCATTGACAACTCGTAATGTATCAAATTTCTTTCCTACATTTAACATAGTCTTAATGAAGTTATTTCCATTCTTTCCAAATACCCACGCAATACGAACAATGAAATATTTAGATAACGTATTTGAAACAGCTAGTTCTCCACCTAGTTTAGTCTGACCATATACATTCAATGGTTTATAATCTTTACAATCTGGTTGCCAAGGCTTAGTTCCTTGCCCATCAAATACATAGTCTGTAGAAATATAGACCATCTTCGCATCTACTTCTTTACAAGCATCCGCAATATTTTGTGTACCATCCACATTGATAGCTTTAACCTTAGCCTGTTTATCTTCATCTTCTGCTAAGTCTACTGCCGTCCATGCCGCACAGTGTACAACTACATCTGGATTTACTGCTTTAATTGTATTCATTACAGCTTCTTTGTTTGTGATATCCAAAGATACATATTCAGCTGTAGTAACATAAGAACCATCCTGGATTCCACTATAGCTTTCTGCTAAGTCTGTACCTACTCCAACATATCCTCTAGAAGCCAATTCATTCATTACATCATGACCTAATTGTCCAGCCACACCTGTCACAAAAATCTTCATAAGAAAACCTCCTTTCATTTAAGAAGAAAAGCTAAAGATTATTCCTTAGCTCTTCCTTTTTCTACATACATCTTTTTAAAATAGTTTTGGTATTCGCCACTAATGATGTTTTCCCACCATTCTTTATTGTCTAAATACCATTGAATTGTCATTGGAATACCTGTATCAAATGTATATTTTGGTTTCCATCCAAGTTCTGTTTCCAACTTCGTAGGATCAATCGCATAACGCATGTCATGACCTTTTCTATCTGTTACATACGTAATTAAGCTTTCAGGTTTGTTTAATGCATGTAATACAGTCTTCACAACTTCTAAGTTTGTTCTTTCATTGTGACCGCCAACATTATAAACTTCACCAACACGTCCCTTACGAACAATTAAGTCGATAGCTACACAGTGATCATATACATGTAACCAGTCACGTACGTTTTCACCTGTTCCATATACTGGAATTGTTTCATCATTTAATGCACGAGAAATAATTAATGGAATTAATTTTTCTGGGAAATGATAAGGACCATAGTTATTTGAACAACGACTAATTGTTACTGGCAAACCATACGTTCTGTGGTATGCCAAAACAAATAAGTCAGCACTTGCCTTCGCACTTGAATAAGGACTTGAAGTGTGAAGTGGAGTATTTTCAGTAAAGAACAAGTCAGGACGGTCTAATGGTAAATCACCATATACTTCATCCGTAGATACTTGGTGATATCTTTGAATACCATACTTAACACAAGCATCTAATAATGTTGTTGTACCCATTACATTCGTCTTTACAAAGATTTCAGGATCTTCAATACTACGGTCAACATGACTTTCAGCTGCAAAGTTGACAACGACATCAAATTTTTCTTTTTCAAACAAATCCATGATAAATTCACGATCTGCAATATCACCCTTGATAAATTTATAGTTAGGCTTATCTTCTACAGGCTTACAAGTCTCTAAGTTACCTGCATACGTCAATTTATCCAAGTTCACAATCATATCCTCAGGATATTTATTTACCATATAATGTACAAAGTTTCCACCAATGAAACCAGCACCACCCGTTACTAAAATTTTCATTCTTTTATTCTCCTTCATATACAAATTGATTATTCGATTCCTCTAAAGTAGGACCAATCTGATCTTTTTCACTCAATACAGGCTCAATACCATTTAACAATGAACCCCAATCTACATTACAAGTCGGATCATCATAACGCATACCACCCTCAGATTCCTTGTTGTATACATTATCTACTTTATATCTAAACTCAACATTATCCGTTAAAGTTAAGAATCCATGCGCAAATCCCTGAGGAATAAAGAACTGTCTATGATTCTCTTCACTCAATTCAACACTTACCCATTGACCAAATGTAGGACTTCCCTTACGAATATCCACAGCCACATCAATCACTATACCCTTCGTACAAGAAACCAATTTACTCTGTGCATAAGGCGGATTTTGCCAGTGCAAACCACGAAGCGTACCCTTCTGTGCACTAAAAGACATATTATCCTGTACAAAATCGACAGTAACTCCCATCTTCTCATATTTAGGCTTCGAATACGTCTCCGTAAAATACCCTCTATGATCACCAAATACATCCGTATCAATAATCAATACTCCAGGAATCTTTGTTTCAGTTACCTTCATCACTATACCCCCAATTACTTAATATACTTACGATCCATGATTTTCTTCAAATAAGCACCATACTGATTCTTCTTATAAATTTCATATGTAGCTGCCAATTCTTCATCACCAATCCAACCATTGTCATACGCAATCTCTTCAAGACACGCAATCTTACGATGCTGGTGCTCCTCAATTGTCTTCACAAAATTCGTTGCATCCACTAAAGACTCATGCGTACCCGTATCCAACCAAGTAAATCCATCACCAAGTAAAGTAACATTCAATTCACCATTTTCTAAATAAATACGGTTCAAATCTGTGATTTCCAATTCCCCACGAGCACTCGGCTTCAAATTCTTCGCATACTCAACCACTTTATTATCATAGAAATATAATCCAGTAACCGCATAATTTGACTTAGGATGTAAAGGTTTTTCTTCAAGACTAATCGCCTTACCCTCAGAAGAAAATTCTACAACACCAAATCTTTCAGGATCCTCTACATAATAACCAAATACGGTAGCCCCAACTTCATTTTCAGCAGCCGCACGAAGACGCTTAGTCAAACCATGACCATGGAAAATATTATCACCCAAAATCATCGCACAACTATCATTGCCAATAAACTCTTCACCCAAGATAAACGCCTGAGCAAGTCCATCAGGACTTGGCTGAACCTTATAAGAAAGCTCAATACCAAACTGATGACCATCCCCCAATAACTCTTGAAAACGAGGTGTATCATCTGGAGTTGAAATAATTAAAATCTCACGAATCCCAGCCTGCATTAAAATAGACATAGGATAATAAATCATTGGCTTGTCATAAATAGGAAGTAATTGTTTACTAGTCACCTTAGTCAAAGGATACAAACGAGTACCACTACCACCAGCTAAAATAATACCTTTCATAATGTGTTCCTCCATAATTAAATACATTATATCATACATATAAAATAAACCCTAACGTTACGTTAGGGTCAAGAACAATATGTATAAATAATTGAATCTTTAATTGTTTCCCAATCTCTTGATTGAGCTGTTTTTACTCCATTGGTATATAATACATTCTGTAAATTTGAATCACAAATGATTCTTTCAATACATTGGACAGCTTGTTCAACGTCTCCTTTTGGATAAATCAAACAATTTTTTCCATCTTCTAAATATTCCTTGTTACCATCATTTAGTAGTGCTACTATATAACCACCTGTAGCCATCATTTCAATTGGAGGATAACTAAAGCTTTCTAATAAAGAAGTTTTTAATAAGATATCACAATCTGCGTATACCTTTTGAACTTCTTCATAAGGAACTTTATGCAAGAATTTATCGACTCTATACCAATCTTTAGGTTTGGCATTATACGACATATACCAAATCTCATATTTAGAGGAATCCAATTTGTTTGTGATTAAGAAAGCTTCATCCACATTTTTATGTGGACTTGAAGAATCACCTTCAATTAAAATACGAACTTTATTTTTAAATACTCTTTTATGTGGTTGATACTGCTTAATATCGATACCATTGTATATCCACTTAGCCTCTTTATTAAACTCATCTTTCAACCATTCCTTACACCATTTTGAAATCGTAATATATTCAAATGGATACGAATAACTCTGACAAGCCTCGACTTTTCTAGGATCTTTAAAATCATAAAAATCAATTTCATAGTTTTGTACTAAATACTTTTTATTTTCTATACAACGAATATCATCCAGCATTTTAACTGTTGGCCACATTGTTGCGACACCACAATCTATCTTCGCATCCAATTTATCATTCTTAAACGGCAACACCGGAAATGTATGATTCATGAACGTGAATTCTTTACAAGCATCATAATAAGAAAGTAAAATTACTTGATATCCTGCATCCTGTAAATAAGATGCATGGCGTAGGGCAACCATAACACCACCTGAAATTTCAAGTTTCGCAAATCCCATACAAATGACACGCTTGCGGTTTTTCTTAAGAATTGAAATTAAATTTGAACCTGTATATAAAGTCACACAATGTTTCATACAGTACAAATATGCATTGTTAGCCAAATCATCGCGTAATTTTTTATTTTCAATCAACTTAGTAAGTTCAACACTCCACTCATCAAGATTTGAACACAAAATACCCGTTTTATGGTCTTCTACCATTTCTTTAAAAGCACCTAAATTTGAAGCAATTGTACAAGTTTTAACCAAACTTGCTTCAATCCATTTTATTTCAGATTTAGCCTCATTAAAAATAGATTCTGTAAGTGGAGCTAGATTAATATCCATCTTAGAAATTAATTCAGGAAGCTTTTTATAATCCATAAAAGGATGAACAATGATTTTTTCTTTACATTCATTTAATTCTTTTGGCAAATCAATTTCACCCACTAAATGTAAGTAAACATGATCATATTTAATTAAAACATCCTTTATAACGGATTGAATCATTTCAAAATCTTCATTATGCGTTATACTTCCACTGAAATATCCAATATCAATTGTGGATTTGTCTTCTTTCTTAATATTTTGAGACAAAGCTGTCATTTCAATAGAAGCTGTATTTCGATTGATCCAAACGTTTGGATTGTATTTTTCAAGTTCCTTCTTTAAAGCCAAAGTTGTTGTGATACATCCATCGCAAAGCTTTAATAACTTTTGATTGTTTATGACATCTAAATCATAACGAGCTTTTTGAGATACATCCATATTCTTAACATACTCAATCTGATTCGTATATTTTGTATCAATAACTAAATCATCTACATCGTATAATACAGGCTTATTCCAAGACTTAGCCAATTGAATAAACTCATTCAGCTTTTCAGTGTATGGGACTCTAAAAATCACAAAACAAGAATACATACGTACTTGTTTTAAATCAATATTTTCAAAAAACACTTCATCGCATGTATACCCATTTACTCTTAATTGTTCCATTTGATGAGTCACGCGATAACGAGGAGGATGCGGTAATAAATCTCTAGGACATCCATTGATAAACAAAACATCTTTAAATGCATCCATTTTAGGTTTTGATGCTCTTTTTTTATTAATATAATGTGAAGCATGTTTTGCCAAACCAGAAACACCTTCTCGTTTTAATACCTCAACAGATTTATTCACTAATTCCAAAATAACACCTTCTTTATTTTATTATCGTTTACCACGATTCTTGATGACACTTAATAATTGTTTTATCGATAAGTTATCAATACTTTTTCTTCTCAATTCTTCTACCTTATTTTCATAATTTAATAATTTTGAATTCTCAATATATTTAATATCCGCTTCGACAACCACTTTATTTACAAGCGTCGTCTTTTTTAAGTCAATTAATAAACTAGGATCTAATGAATAAATATCAATCCAATCTCCATCCATTTCATGATAACGAATCACTTCAGGTAAATCATATTTTTGATTATCAATGAGAACAGAAATATTTTTAAGACTAATATACTTGCCTTCCGTTGGATCAAAACGAAGTTGTTTTACTTCTTTATTTTCCAATTCAAATGTAACTTTAAAATGATTATTCATCATCGTGATTGTTTTACTTAATTTATGTTCTTCACTAAACCCTTCTTCATTTGCGTAGAATAAAGACGTTGTCAAATATTCATCATCCGCAATCACATGAAATAAATCCAGTCTTCCAGAAATATTACATACATCTCGCTTAGTAAATCCATATAACTCTATAAGTTCATCTTTTGTTTTTTCGTTACGCACTAATTCCATTAATTTATTCATAGCGTAAAAATGGAACCCTTTATTATTCGTCTTATTTAACATAATTTGTGCTAACGCATAATCTACATTTATTCTTCCATCCACAACATATTCATTTGCCTCTGGAAATACTTGTAAAAACTCATCTTTATTTTGAATCGTTTCATATAATTTGGCAATTTGATAAAACTCATTATGAACACGAATTTGATTTACAGGTGTTTGACCACTCGTATTACTTTCATCCGCATGTATTCTAAACTTTGTCAATTTGTCTGGATGTACATAGATTTCATGTTTTAAGCACAATTTTACCCAGCGATAATAATCAGGTAGAGCACCTAATCCTGCCGCAAATAAATCATCCTTCATTTGCACATCCATACGAATTAATGAACTTGGATGACACAATCGGTTGCCATGATAAAAGAAATGATTCAACCATTCAAAACGAGTCATATTTTCATTTAAGAAAACATGGCTATATGGATGATTTTCCTGATCAAAATTATTTCCATCATCATCAATCAATTGAACATTTGTAAAGCATGCACCAGCTTCTGGATGGCTTTCCAAATAATTTACTTGCTTTTCTAATTTATCCAATTCCCACATATCATCACAATGTGCCATTGCGAAATACTTTCCTTTAAATCCAGAATATAAGGCTCTTGTAGTACATCCACCCTCATTCTTTTCATGGCGAATCGCAATAATACGATCATCTTTATATTCTTGAATGATATCCCAGCTATTATCACTTGAACAATCATCAATGATATACAATTCAAAATCTTTAAATGTTTGATTTAAAATACTCTCAATACTACCACGTATATAATCACCATGATTGTATGAAGTTAATAATACAGTTACTATAGGCATACTACAAATTCCTTTCATTTATTAAAATCCAAATCTTTTAAAACATCAAAAGCATCCGATTCTTGTAAAGACCAATCCGTACCCAATCCTTTTGAAGTTACTGCTTTATAAAAATAATTTGCGACAGCTACATCCACAAAGGATAAGCCAATCGAATTAAAATAATTAAATTCCGATTCTGTTTCACGACCCACTTTCTTTCCAGAAATAATATCCGATAAATTCGCATAAATATCTGTATCTTTCAATAAGCCCTTTTCATACATACGAGCAATCGTAGGGGATCCTCTATGTTTAAGTGAACTCCAATCATCACAAACAATTTTATCTGCTTTTAAAGCTACATCATATTCATCTTCCCATCCACCAACATGGCAATAGAAAGTACCCGGTTTGATTGAATCTGCCTTTAATAATGGAGCTTGACAACTTACTGCAGTAACAATAATGTCTGCATTTCTAGCTGCCAAATCATAATCCCCATTACACATAATAAATTCAACATCATCAAATTTAGTCTTCATTGCATCCACAAAACCAAGTTCACTTACATTTGATCTAGAAGATACATAACACATCTTAATATTTGGAAACAAAGTTTTCATGACTAAAAAATGCGTTTTAGCCTGCTCTCCAGCACCAATCGTTCCATACACCGAACTATCTTTACGAGCCAAATATTTAGCTCCAATAGCACCTAAACAAGCTGTTCTTAATGCCGTAATCAAAGTGCCATCTACAATTGCAAATGGAAAACCTGTTTTAATTTCAGATAATAATATAACTCCACTCACATTTTGTTTATTATATAATTTTGGATTATTTGGAAACACAGAAACCCATTTAACTCCACACACACCTTCTTTCAACAAAGTAGAAGGCATGCAGTTGATACGAGTTTGAAGACCTTCATTAAAAATCTGTGATATTTTATCAGGCAAAAGAATCTCATTATTAGAATATGCCAATAATGCATCTTCAATGATTTGAATAATTTGTTTTAAATCAAAACACTTTGTTTTATAAATATCCTCTAAAGATATTAACTTTACTTGAATATGATTATCCATACTTCTTACCCATCAATTCGTTCCACATCAAAATATTCATAAATCATATTCTGATTCTCTTCATCTAAAACCTTGATATTCTTTTGAATTCTAGATAAAGCATTCTTCAAATCATCTAAATCATTGGATAAAACATCTATTTCAGCCAATCGCTGATTTACATTATACGTCCACTCCAATGTATCCCCTACTTCACAGCGAGGGATTGCTGAAATAATTTCTTCGTCCGTACTATCAATACCCTCTAATGTTTTAATGGTTCCCTTACAAACCGTTGGAAATAAAACAGCCGCTTTCTTTCCTTCTAAAGAATAACAAGTCTTTGGTATTTGAATTGCAATCTCTTTTCCCATCGCAATATCTATCATGGCATCCGTCAAATCAACACCATAAGCCTTCTTGATAATCCTTTCATAATCCACTCCAGGAAATCTTAAACCTGGATCAAAGAAATAAAAATCATTTTCATAAACAAAACCCTGCATAAAAACAGGTCCATTCTTATAGCCCATATTTTTAAACATATTTACAACTTTATCATGTGCCTTTTCTACATATAAATCCGTATATTTTGAAGGAGAAACAGCACAAGCAACAACTTTCTCTAAATGCTTTTCTTCCGAACCACAATAACTATCTGCCGTACGAATCAAATATGGTGTTCCATTCACAAAGAAGTATGTCACTTGAAATTCTTGAGCACCCTTCATATATTTCTCAATAAGTATATCCCCATTTGAAGATTCTGACTTTGCATATAAACAAGCCTTTTTTAACTCTTCATAACTATAACAAACACTCTGTCCTCTAGAACCCCTACTATCTACAGGCTTTACAAATACAGGAAACTCAATGTCATGATCATTTTCTTGATATTCTTTAATAGTACCTACACCATTTTCTATACACATCTTTTTAAAAGCATGTTTATCCGTCATCAAATAAAATTGTTCTTCACTGCCATAACAAGGAACATTGAACTGAGAACAGATTTTTTGATAGGGTCTTTGACAAGGATCAATATATCCGCAAATAACACCCTTCACGCCTTCTTCTTTACATACTTGTACAATACCATCTACATCATGGATATCATTCATGTAGCTTTTATCCGCCACTCGTTTTGCGGGAGAATCCTTAAGATAATCTACGACAATCGTATAAAGTCCTTGTCTTTTGGCAGCCTCTACCAGCTTGATTTGTTGAGCCGTACCACCAAGTATTAATATTTTTTCCATAATCAACCTCTACACTTCAATACAATCTCACAAATACGATCCACATCTTCCAATGCTAAATCTGCATATAAAGGTAACGTTAATACTCTATTACTAATATATCGAGCTACAGGCGTTTGATCTAAATCATATTTTCCATGGAAACAATCAAAACTATTTGTTAATGGATAAAAATATTTTCTTGCTCCAATTTCATTTTCAGCTAATTTATCAAACACTTCATTGCGAGTTGCGCCAAACACCTTATCGTCAAATACAACCGGGAAGTATGCATAGTTTGGTTTCACATCTTTTTGAATTGGACTTAATTGTATTCCTTCAACACCATCTAAATGACTACGATATCTTTCAACAACGATTCTACGCTTATTGATTTCTTCATCCACATGTCTTAAGTTACAAATACCCATCGCTGCACAAAACTCATTCATCTTTGCGTTTGCACCAACCGCATCTACAACTTCAGTGCCACGAATACCAAAGTTCTTTAAACGATATAAATCCAATCCAAAATCCTTTAATTCATTTCCAAAACAAACAGCTCCACCTTCAATGGAATTAAAAACTTTTGTCGCATGGAAACTAAAACAAGAAACATCCCCATAAGAACCTATACCCTTACCTTTGTATGTTTCACCAAAAGTATGTGCTGCATCGTAAATCACTTTTAAGCCATATTTTTTAGCAATTCGATCAATCTCTTCAATGTTACAAACATTGCCATATACATGGACTGGCATAATGGCACAAGTACGATCTGTAATCAAAGATTCCAATTTTGTGACATCCATTGTAAAGTCATTAGGATCAATATCACAGAATACAGGTTCTAATCCATTACGAACAATCGCATGCGTAGTTGATGCAAAAGTAAATGGAGTTGTGATTACTTCACCAGATAAATTCAATGCTTGTAAAGACAATTCTAAAGCCATATGACCATTTGTCATTAAATCTATATTTTCAACACCTAAATATTGTTTCAATTCCTCCTGAAACTTTTTATGTTTAGGCCCCATATTTGTAAGCCAATGCGTATCCCACATATCTTTTATTTCTTCTACATATTCCTCTAAACTGGGCATAGATGATTGTGTTACCAATATTTTCTTCATTATGAAACACCTCGATTTAAAATATCTACCTTAAATTATAGCAAAATCATTAAAAAAAAGCTTTACTATCGTAAAGCTAATTTTATCCTATTAAATAAAGAACATCAAAATGTCATTTGCGACTAATATATTTATCACAAATACAGATACAGCAAACAATAGATTGTTATCGAATTTTTTCAACAATCCATTTGAAAGAGCCACCAAGAATAAAGCAGCACAAGGTATAAAATACCTTCCTTGCACGCCTTCAGAAGTCATCCATCCAACTGGTGTAAAGTATAAGTACAATCCCATAACAACAAGGATTGAAATAATACCGCCAATAACAACAAACCAGATTCGGTTTTTAATATTTAATTTCGCATTTTCTACAAATGGTGCTAGCACTAGGATTACATAATAGAAAACGAATGAGAATTTATTAATAAATATTGTTAACCAACCCAAACGGTTTATAAAGTTATCAAAATAATAGAATATTTTAGTTACAAAGGTTGCTTTTAAAACTCTTAGAATATTCAATTTATCCGATAATAAAAATTCTAATTGGCGAGTCCCATCTACATTGGCAGCTTCATAATATTCTTTTTGAGAAGCAATTACTTCCGTATTTGTATTTAGTTTTAATGAAACATAAATATAAGCACAACCAACAATCGTACAAATGACTAAAACTATCCAATTTATTTTTGGCATTTTTAACAATTTTGGAATGATTGCAAAATAAATACCAAAGACTGGTAAATAGACATATTTAGTCATCGCAATGATAAATATCATTGTCAAGACAATTATGACATCTTCTTTACTGACTTCTGCTTTTTCAAACAAATATAAGAAATAGGCAATGGAAAGTACAGAGATACTTGTTACCAATACATCTGCTGAATAGGAAGCAGCCAAATGAATAAACATTGGATTAAAGCCTAATACAAAGAAGATTTTCTTGCATTTTGGTGTAATCTTTATCGCATACGAAATTAAAACAATGTACAAAATCAAGTTTGCCATTCTACCTAAATAGTATGATAAATATAAAGAGAAATGTAATACTCTAGATATTGCAAGAACAATAGCAGGTAAAATATAACAGATGAAGTTATAAGCACACGCCTCATGATACATTTTATACGTAGGATTAGGATTGATATTGATATAAGAAAAAATATTCTTATAATTGCTAAACCTCGCAAAAGTATAATCCGAATCAATGGAAACATGTATTCCTGTATTTAAATGAAACCATGAAACTTGATAAGCTCTTTGAAAATGTGCTTGTTCATCTGGTACATAGTCTGGCAACATACACATTAAGAATGTCAAACCTACAGGAATCATAATGATGATAAATAATTTACTTAAATCATTCTTATTTTCTTTTACCAACTTATAAATTATACTTATTAACAAAGATAAAGAAGCAATCCATAAAATATAATATATTAAATTAAAGGTATTTGAATAATGATAAAGAATAAAGCATTTAAACAATAGCACCAAAGAAATAGTAGATAATACGAATTCAATCACATAAGAAAAAATCATCTTATTAAATCGATTCATAAAATCGAATGTTTTGATTTTATGTAACCCAAATGCTAATGCACAAGAAATAATACATCCTAGAATTAAAAACAAATATTCCAAAATTCACTACCCCCTATAACAAAGTTCTTAAGAAGAATAATTCAAATATCATACAAACACTTAAAAACATATTCAAATTATATAGACTCACTGTCTCACTCTCATCAAAACAACCTTTGATTGAAAGACTATACATAAATAAAGTTAATACAGGAGTAAAATATCGTCCTTGAATTCCCCAAATATAGTTCCATTCAAGTGGAGTTTGATTTTGGAATACATATAGAAGACCATATGTAGTTACTAGACAAACACCCCAAATACAAATTCTTTGAAACAATGTTTTTGAATCTGATTTTTTACCACCAAATATAAGATATATGAATAATCCAAAATAGAACATATTCATTAATTGAGACGCTTGAATTTCATCAGTACCAAAGCCACCAGTAAATAATGTTCTAAAGTAGTAAACTCCCCAATTATCCAAAGATAAATCAACTTTCTTTAATAATTGAATTGGATTTAATCCAAAATATAAAGGTGAAGTTGTATCAAATTTTCTACCAAGTACTAAACATAATAATAAATAAATTACAATTAAAACTGGTATAGCTTTTATTAGCAATGAATAAAATTTCTTTTTATCCAAAGTATGCTTTGTCTTAAACCAATTAATAAACATCAACATAAATGGTAATAGAGCAAGAGCAATATATGCACATTGTTTACATAGTAAGAGCAATATACAGATAACTGTGTACAATATACCTTTGTTCTTTCCAACTACTTTTCCTTCAAACAATTCAAAAACAATTGCAGCAGCACAAAGAGCTAATCCAAATGTCATAGAATCATACGAAATGGATCCTGCTTGTTGTAAAGTCATAGGTAAGGATGCAACAAAATATAATATCAAGCGATTCTTCTTTGTGATACTAAAAGCAAGTAAAGCTAATAAACAATATGTTATTAAATTAAATAACTTAGCTAAATAATAAGTAAGAACCGTATTTAAATGTAATACTCTTCCTAAACTTATACCTAAAGCCTGTGGGATATAGCTAAACGCATATCTTTTAACATTCAATGGTTGACGGTCAGTCTGTACTAATGTAGTATCGCCACATTTTTCTTTAAAACGACTTAAATATGTAGTCATTTCATAATAACTTACACCGTTATTTTTAAATTGTTCTGTATCACACTGTCTCATCTGAATTCCTTTACTATTATCTACACGAAGAATTTCATTTGAATAATAGTAAGCTGTATTCATATGTAGTGCTTCATCTGGTGAATTCCCAATCGGAATCAACATAGAATAGGTGAATCCAAATAAGAAAATAGTACCAACTAATATAATCGAAATATATTTTGATTTAAATAATAAATTTCTAAATAAATACATTACAACTAATATTACCAAGAATAAACAACCAATTGCCATAAAAAACTTTTGATAGTTATTTTGATCCTGTGTAATGACATCTAATTTAGCCTTATCATTGACTTCTTCAATAGTTACATTTGAATTTGAGGCCGAAATTTGTAAATAATTCTTTTTACTATTCACATTTGCGTCTGCATCAAATAAAAAGGTAATTCCATCTTCTGAATCAGCATTTGAAACAGATACTTCTTTTGAAGCTATTACATTTTTATTTTCATCTAACAAGGATACATTTATCTTTTGTTCTTCTTCGCTTTTAGTATTTAAAAAAAGCTTAAATCCTCGAATTGTCTTTAAATCCGTGCTAAATTCCATTTCATAGTCATTATTCAAAACACGTTCTGTTGTGTTCTCACCAATATTAATTGCAATCTCATTTAATCTGCATACTTTATTTTGATATACCATAAATGTATTCAATATTACAAATAAAACTAAAATTGTGGTAATACATTTCTTTATATCTATATTTTTTATATATTTACTAATCCTATTTCCCATATTCTCCCTTTTTACCCTTTCGATAATCTCTATACCCTCGAATCATATAAATCAATTTTTTAAATCCATGTTTTTCAAAGACTGTTGCATAAAAGAAACTTTGTTTAGCTTGTCTTTTAACAGCCTCACAATAATCTGGAAAATCATCATGATATAAATCATATAAATAGAAACTATTTCTAACAATATAATATCTTCTCAATGCACTATGATTATCACAGAAGATTTTCTTATTTAAAAAATATTTTATTTCATAATCACCAAGTTCATGATCAAGGAATACAGTGTTGATTTGTTTAATGGTATACCCATGTTTTCGAACATTTAAACCATATTCAAAATCTACACAATCAATGAACATCCATTCTTTAAATCCTTCTACGCATTTGTAAATATCAAGATTAATGATATTTCCACTTGTCATTACTACTAAAGGACTTGTAAATAATTCAGATGGCACTGGATCCGATATCGCAGTTTTGTGAAAAGGAGAATAAATACCGACATTATCTTTATCTATATCGTTATCAATAATATTCTTCATGTTTTTCAAAGCATCCGACTCAAATTTACTATCTTGATCCATTGTTAATAAATACTTGTAGTTACTATCCAATGCTTTTTTTGCTCCAACATTTAACGCATGCGCAATTCCAGTGTTTTTCAACAATGGAATATATTCAAACTTATCATTTAAAAAGAATTTGGAATTGTCTACGCTCGAATTATCAACCAAATATAAAACATCTAATTCATCTATATATGAAGAAATATTATCTAATACTTTTTGATCTGGATTATATAGAACGACTACACCTGCAAGTTTCATATTCATATCACCTAGTTAATACCTTTCTAGCTAATCTTACAATTCTTGGCGTTCTAATATTTTGAACCATTCTCCAACGTCTAGAATTTAATTTTAGTTTAAGTTCATCTGTAATCTGTTCTTTCATTAAAGTGCCTAATTGATTGTTATCCACAAATAAACGACATAAGTTTTCAATTGATTCATGTGAGACATTGATTTCATTAGAAGATTTGTACATATCTTTATATTCTAAACACATTTCAGAAGTAGACTTAATACTATATGAATTAATATTACGAATTCTCGTATTATACTCATCTAGATTTTTCGATATTTCAGAAATCTTTTTTAAAGCATAATTCATATCTTTATTTTCTAAAATCCATCCAAAACCATTTTTTAAAATACGTTCACCAACTGCACCTATATTGTAAGATAGAACAGGAACTCCACATGCAATGGTTTCTGTTAAAGTATAAGAATAGGTCTCAGGCCATATAGAAAGATTACATACTAAATGAATTTTGTTTTCCTTTAGTAATCGAGGCAATTCGTTTCGTTTATATACACCATGATATTCATAGTTAGAATGATTTTTCTTTAATAAATCCGAATGGGCTATACCAAATAAATGAAACTTAATATTTCTGTTCTTACAATGTTTAACAAAATATTCAAGAACTTTACTTCCCTTATGTGGCAACATAACACCTACAAAGGCCACATTAAAAACATCTTTTTCATTTCTTTCAAGTGCTGTATTTCTTTCAAGATCAATTCCATGTTCAATAACTTCGCAATTTATATGTGTGTGCACATTTTCAATAATTTCTTTCGTTGAATTTGATGGTACAATAACTTGATCAAATTTTTGAAGGAATTGTCCCCAATGCACTTGCCAATTTTTTACGATATTATTTTGTACATCCATCTTATCTTTTAAACACTTAACACAATCTTTATTCTTCATTTCCATACAATATTCTTTATTCATATAAAGTAAATTAATCGTTGGACAAAGACTATAAAAATCATGAAGAGTGATAATGGATTGAACATGTTTTTCACGACATACATCTACAACATCAAAATAATGGCCAATCATATGGTGTACATGAACGGTAGTAATACCTAGACCATCTATAATTGTTTCTAGCATCTTACGATAATCTGCATCATAAAAAGAAGGCATCACGTTTTTCTTGAATAAACCTACATTATTACAAATTTCACTGTCTTTAAAATAGGAATGTAGTTTATAAACATCATTTTCTGGAGCTAAAACATGAATATTGAAATCATTTCTTAATCTAGAAATTAAATCCAAACAATGAATTGTTGTTCCACCTACATTACTATTTACATTTGACCAATCATGAATCAAAAATAAAATATTGGATCTATCACGATTTTCAATACCAATTCTCACATTATCGCAAATATCTTTTATTGGAAATTTAGAGCACCAATTTTCAGTATTTTTAACATACAAAGGATATCTCTTTCGTAATATTGTCATATGCGCATTGATCAATTGTTCTTTTTTTTCATTAAAAGACTGACTTTCTTTGTGATATACAATTACGCTGTCACACAATAAATGTTTATACCCAAAATCCATGCAACGATATGAAAAATCATTTTCTTCCGCATATCCTTTACCGAATGTGTCTTGATCAAATAATCCAACAACATTTAATACATTTCTTCGAATATACATACAAAAGCCATGAGCTGTAGGAATTTGTGGATAACGTCTTAAAGATCGCGAATAGACCATATTGGCGTATTCATCAAAACTCATAGAATCTGGTAATTTATTAGGCTGTAAGCCATTTGGAACAGAAGCCAAAGTGGCATTGTTTGATAAAGCTGTAACTGTCGCAACATCATCTTGTGAGTATGCACACTTTTCCATTTCTTCAAGCCAAAAATCAGATACTTCCGTATCACTGTTTAACAAAATAACATCACTATCTGAATATTCCATTCCTTTGTTTACAGTTCCTACAAAACCTAGATTGATTTCATTATCTAATACAATAATATTTAATGATGCATATTGATTTTTAAATGAATTTAATAAACCTAAAATATTCTCATCCGTACTTTTGTCATTAACCAAAATAAGCCTGTTTTTTGTTAAATCCGTATGCTTAATAATGCTATTGATACATTCTTCAACGGCTTTGTAAGCATTATATATAGGTACAATAATATCTACCATATTCTATCTCCTTAAAAATTATAGTTGTTCAGCAAATCCTTTTTCTAATTTTTTGAAAATTATATATCCAACAATTAATACCACAACACTAAACAAAGTCACAATTAAAAGTCCTGACATCTCAGGCCATTGATGATACAAGAAACCATCTCTGTATGCATTCATAATTGTAGTTAAAGGGTTTAATTGAATTAATTTTCCTAATATTCCAGCATCATTAAATTGTGATAAAGCATATAAAATGGGTGTTCCATAAAATAACATATTAATGATAAAAGTAACAATATATTCTAGATCCTGAATATATACATCAACAGATGAAAGAATAAATACGATTCCCATACATAAAATAGATTGAATAATCGCAATAACTGGAATTATCAAAATATGAATTGAAATACCTACGCCAAAAGCTAAACAGAATAAAACTACAATAATACAAGAAATAAAGAAGTTGATCAATCCACTTAATACTTGTGATATAACAAGTATTTCTCTAGGAAAATAAACCTTTTTAATAATACCTTGATTCGTTTTTATACAAGTTGTACCTGTTGTAACAACCGTGGCAAAAAAAGTCCAAGGAATAATTCCTGTAACTAGATAAACAATGTAATTAGGAATGGTTGCACCACGCATTAAATAAGGGAATACAATATAGTAAACAACAACTTGTAACAACGGATTTAAGAAAGACCAAAGCACACCTAAAAAAGATCCTTTGTACTTTCCTCGAATATCTTTTTTTATATTTGTTTTTAATAATTCTCTATAATCATATATATTCTTAAAAACTTGCATTACGCCACCTCATTTAACACCTTAAACTGACATTCCTTTTCGTCTAAGATATTTCCCTTTTTATCCATATACTGAACTTTTAATTTATGTTCTCCTACACCTAAATCGTTTAGATTTCTATAGAAAATCCAACCAATTTTGTTTTCATCAATAAAACCAGCATAGATTTCTTTATAAACTTCATATACGTCTGTTCTTTTACAAAGTTCATATTCTACAGCTTCATTATCAAGCGTAATAATCAAATCAGCAGCTTCATCATCTGTAAGTGCCCAACCATCAAATTTAATTTTATTATCTGATAATTCCAACTTTGAAAAATCTCTAGGATGGTCAATCGTAATCGCAGCTCTACCTTTTCCATCGCCAGATTCAAGAGCTTTCATACGTTCTTCTTTATGATCCTTAGCAACTTGCTCTAAATACTCATCAATAACATATACCGGATCGCCATCCAAACGCACTTCACCTTTATAAAGCCAAATGGCTCTATGGCATAATTTCTTCACTACATCCAAAGTATGGGTAACAATAACAATGGTCTTCCCTTTTCTTTTTAATTCTTCTAATTTTCTATAACATTTTTCCTGGAAATGCTGATCTCCTACCGCAAGAATTTCATCAATCAATAATATATCCGCATCTACGTTAATAGCTACAGAAAAAGCTAAACGCATATACATACCAGATGAATATGTACGTACTGGATTATCAATAAATTCACCTAATTCAGAAAACTCGATAATCTCATCTATTCTTTCTTCAATATCTTTTCTCGTTAAACCAAAAATAGATGCATTAAAATAAATGTTTTCACGTCCTGTAAAATCTTGGTGAAATCCAGCACCTAATTCTAGTAAAGATGTTAGTTTGCCGTCTGTTTTAATTTCTCCACTATTCGGAAAAATAATCTTTGTCATTAATTTTAACAAAGTAGATTTTCCACTACCATTTGTTCCAATTAACGCTACTGTTTCACCTTTTCGAATATTTAAATTTATGTCATTAAGGACTTGATGTCGTTCAACTTTATGACGTTTCCAATACAATAACTTATCTTTTAATGTATTTGACTTATCATAATCTATTTTAAAATACTTAGACATATTTCTAACTTCTATCGCGTTACGACTATCCATTTTCGTACCTCACTATTCTACAAATTAAAATTATACCATTTAAATGTCAATCTACAAAATTACAGCATTAATTTTCACATACAAAAAGACAAGCTTCCTTTGTGATTCGAATAGATCCCTCTTGTTTTATTCGACTTTCTACAAATTCAAAAAAATCTTCATAATGCTCTAAAAGTATTTCTTGATTGCCATGGCAACTTAATATATAATCCACAATTGCTTTCGTATCATCAATATCTAAATAATCTTTATATATATGACATTTAATAGTTTTAAAGAATTGTTTTAAAATGGATTCTCCATTTTCTAAACCAAATTTATAATATAAAGGTTGTTCAGATAAATATATATTTGAATTGAATTCTTTCACCAATTCATTAATTTCACGCATGTGGTTTTTACTATAGGTTGTTGAGTAAAACACTCCATTTTCTTTTAAAACACGTTGAATTTCTGAAAGACCTTGATTTAAATCATTCAAGTAAAACAACACATGATTCGCAATCACTGCATCAAAGAAATTTGTTTTGAAAGGAATATTTTCGCAATTTACTACAAAATAACTAAAATTATCGTTTAGATTTTGTTTAGCATCTTCTAACATACCATCCGAAATATCTGTTAAAAATATTTCACGGTTACGAATATCTTTTCGTTTATTCTTCCATAACTGCCCATTTCCGCAACCCACTTCTAATAAACTATTTATTTTACTAAAATCAATATTGTCATAGAGCCAATCAAACCATTTAACCGGATTTGTGGAGTATTTCTCGTGTAGTTCAATACGAACATTTAAGTTATTAGCATTTTTGTATTGTTCAGCCAATGAATCCTGCTTAGATAATAAGTGTATTGTTTCCATTAAATGATCTAAAGAATTCGAATCATTTTTTAACAATCTCGAAGTATAACTTAACGAATCATAAATCTTTGTATAATATGATATTTTTTGTTTAACTAATTTTTTTTGCACTTCTAATGATTTTTCTATTTCAGTATTATCATGAATTAAATAACGTATTTCGTCCAATGAAAATCCTAATGATTTAAATAACAATATTTTTTGAAGTAATATTAAATCATCATCCAAATATAATCGATATGAATTTTCTTCATTTTTTTTTGGCTTTAGTAAACCAATTTTATCATAATAACGTAAAGTACGTTCTGTTACTCCTGCTTTGGCAGCAAATTTTCCTGTTGTATAAAAATTCATTATTATCACACCCATTTACTTGATATTTCTATTATATTATTTTTAACTAGAATAATATACACATAAGGGAGAAGCTAACGCTTCCCCCTTATACTATTTTAATTTCCCCCATAATAAATTTCTGAACCTTCTTCATCAATTGGGGCTTCTGTCATTAAACCATATTGAATCTGAGCTTCAATTTCCTCTTCAGAAAGAGTTCCTGCAGGAACATCATCATCCGCTTCTACAATATCACTTGATTGACCATCTAATACAGCCTGAATCTTATCATGTGCAATATTAATATATGAATCATATAAGATCACAACACTGACTTCACTACCCAGTTCAGCACTCATTTTTAAATCATTATCTCCTTTTAATACAAACTGTTCAAACTTCCAGCTTGGTTTTGCCTGAATTTGATATTTAATAAAAGAAGTAATTTCCTTTGTAGTCATATTTGTATCAAAAGCACCAATCAAGGCTTTTAATAAACTTGTATAATTCTTAATAATTTCTGGTGAAGTAGCCTTTTTAAACATAGCCTGTAATACTTGTTGCTGATTACGAGCACGCTGTAAATCACCATCAAGATATGCTTTTCTTTCACGAGAATATGCCAAGGCACGTCTACCATCTAAGTGATTTTCCCCTTCATGCACTCCTTCTAAGTTACTATTTGTATAGAATTTAGAAACAGCCATTCCTTCTGGCACAGTTACATCAACTCCACCAAGTGCATCCACAATATCAATCATACTTGTAAAGTTCACACGATATACATAGTTAATGTCAATATCCAATAGATTTTCAATTGTATCCTTTGTCGTATCCACTCCATAAATACCTGTATGTGTTAGTTTATCATATACCCCATAATTACATGCATAATCATTACATACTTCTTTTACATAAGAGTCACGAGGAATACTCGTTAATAAAATCGTTGAAGTGACTGGATTAATCGTCACAAGCATATCAACATCCGATCTTGAGTTTTCGTCTAATGAACCAAACGAATCATTACCACTAATCAAAATATTAAATGGTTTAGATGTAATATCTGAAACAGCTAAAGAAGAACTATTTTCTTTTGTATAATATACTGTTTTATGAATCACTTTTGTATCATTATTAAAATTTGCATAATCCTCTAAATCACATACATTTGAACGATACGCTTCATTTAATACAATCGCATCCACTTCACCATCATATAATGCTTTTAGCATACCTAACATATTGTCATATGTTTTCTTCGTATACGTCACATTATTCTTTTTCAAATCTGTCAATGATTTCTTTGTTGCCTCATTACCAATTGTTTTTAATACCCCAAGCTTAGAACCTTCCAAACTGTTCACATTTTCTAAGCCACTCGAATTCAACACAACAACGGAAACCGTATTTTTTGCCTTATTCCCTTGATCTGTAACTGTCTCTAATGTGGTATTTGTCGAATACAAATAATAGTTCCCTAATCCATATACAGTACTCAACACAACTACCATCAAAGAGCATAAAATTTTTGATACCAATCCATGCGTAGAAAAGTTAATCAACAAGACAAATATCAATGTTAATAAAATTAAAACTAATATAATCGGAATCAAAATATTATCTGGTAAAATTTGTAATTTAAATATTTGGTAGACTAAACCACCTGTAAAAACAACTAGTATAACAGAAAGAATTATCGCAAATATCATAAATCCAATAGATTTTTTATTTTCTTGTCTACTCATAAAATTCCTCCTGATTTATCTAGTGTTTCAAAAAATATTTCTTTCGTGAAATACGTGTTGTATAAATTACGAATATGATTTCTTCGCTTCAATTGTACATCTTCATTTTCTTTACATACAACTTCAGCAATCTGTTTATAATTCTCATTATCAATATTCATACCTATATCCCATAGCTCACATAAATTCTTTAAATCCCCATTTACAGAATTTATAATTGGAATCTGACCACACATATAATCCAAAGACTCCTTATTTAAGCCATCATATTTCTTCATATTCAAAGCATACTGACATTGATCAAAGACTTCCTGCATTCTTGCTTGAGCCACTAATTCTTTATGATCAATAACATTTGCCCCCACATTTAAAACATCTTGGATAAAACTATCTTTTTGCTTCCAGTCTCCTATAATATGAAGCACACACGGTTTAAATGAACAACATTCTCTTAAAAAAGAAAGAATCAGGTAATTATTCACCCTATCGTTTCTCACTATACAAAAAGATATTTCATCCTTCATTAATTCAGGACTTGATGGTATACAATTCTGACCATTTATTGGATATAACAATGTAGCTCCATGAATGTACCCCCTATACAATTCATTACTACAAAACAATACATCCGCCTGACTTAAATACTTTTGATGTAAAGAATCTAAATATTCACATACATCAAAAATCAATTTCATATTATTATTTTTTCTCTTTAATACTCCAAGTTCTTTTATAAGCAAGTCAAACAATGCTTCACAATACACAACATCTGGCTTCATATTTTCGATAGTCTTTCTAATTTTTTTAGAAACCTCGAATTGCGTAAATAAGGATGATACAGAACTTGTATCTAAAGTAATATTTTCAACTTCATACCCCCTAGAAGTGTAATATTCCTTTACAAATCCCATACGCAAAGAATGAACTGCACTAATTATTGTGACTAACATAATTGACTCCCTTGTCTTAAGTTTGATCTAGCCTTTAACTATCCCCCAGTTAAAAACATACTATATAAAAGTCGCAACGACTTATTCCCAATACATATCTTTCAATGTAGAAATAATTTCCTACGCTAAAAAGTATAACACATCCTACCCCACGAAACAAAATAAATTAGCTATTCAAACTTCCCTAAATGATTTAATTTTGCGTCTTGAATGCCTTTTTTTATCATTTTTAACTTTTCTTTTCGATTCTTTTCAAAAAGAATCATTTTAATTAAACTACCAAAAATCTCCCTATGATACTCCTTTTTAAAGAATTTCTTATCTACATAGTGATATAAATAGTACGAATTTCTATATCGATAATAATATCGGATTGGCGAATGATTTAACGCATAAAAAGTTTTCCCTAAAAATTGAATCTCAATCGGATTTCCAATTGTATGTAAAATACAATATCCAGGCAAATATCCTATCTTTAAATTTACCTGTTTAAATCTATATCCTAAATCAAAATCTACATAATCAATAAATAAAGATTCATTCATTTGACCCACCATATAAAAATCTCGAATATTCACAAAATTTCCTGAAGTGATCCAATAAGGTACATCTTTTATTTCTTGATCATAACTGACTTTATTTACATCCAAACCAATCAAAGAATATTCATCCTTATATTTTTCGATCAAACTATAAATCTTTTCAAAATCTTCTGTAGGAAATTGACTATCCTGATCCATAGTCAATACAAAATCCATTCCCTTTGAATTTAAATATTCAACACCTGCATTAATGGCAGCCGCAATTCCTTGGTTGCCATGCATTGAAATATATACAAATGATGGATTATCTTCAAAATACTTTGAAAATTCATTGATCGAATCTGAATTGTCAACTACAACACAAACATCAAACAAGCTAGAATATGTTTCTATATTTGAAATTACACTTGAATCCGGATTATATAGTACTGTACATGAACCAATTTTAATCATGCCAACCCACCTGTTTCCATCTTACAATTAACTGCCAAATAAAATATAAACGATTCGAAATCATTTTCTTTAATGGATGATGATGCAATGAAGATGTATTTTCGCCATGCCTTCTATATTCTAAATACGGTTCATAAATAAACACAGTATCTCCCATGCATTCTGCAACCAAGCCAATCCACCAATCATGCATCTCAATATGGTCTGGAAAAGGATAACTCTTTTCAAATACACTCTTTCTAAATGCCATACAACATCCAATAAATGCATTTTTATATAAATTATGTAATAGTCCTGGCTTCCCATTCTTTAATTTAAAAAATGAATCTTGAACTCTATTTAAATTACCATCTACAATTTCGGCATCATGAACAACGCATAAAGTATTTTTGTTTTCAAATTCCTTTAGAACTCGATCAACCTTTCCTTCTACCCAAATGTCATCCTGATCACTCAAAAATAAGATATCACCCTTCGCATGTTTTAACGCATTCTCAAAATTCTTTTGAACCCCACACTTAGGACCATTCACTAAATGAATGTTTTTATATTGATTTTGATATTCCTGGACAATCGTTCTTGTCAAATCACTCGAACCATCGTCTGAAACAATCAACTCATCGCTACTTTGAATTTGTTTTAAAATAGAGTCCAATTGTTCTTTTAAATACTTCTCACCATTATATGTGGCCATGCACACTGAAATCATAATTGGCTCCTTTCTATAATTTAATAGTGCCAAAAACTAATATTTTGACACTATTATTACATTAAAAATTATTTTCTTCTAAGAAATCTGTAACACGCTTAACATATTGGGCACATAACTCATCTGTTTTCGCTTCCACCATGACACGAATCAATGGCTCTGTTC